>TARA_B100000686_G_scaffold82582_1_pt1 | contig 18555 bp, 19 predicted proteins | sample TARA_B100000686 | Tara Oceans TARA_B100000686 (sample SAMEA2622733) | marine metagenome | biome: marine biome (ENVO:00000447); feature: marine epipelagic mixed layer (ENVO:xxxxxxxxx); material: "saline water (ENVO:00002010), including plankton (ENVO:xxxxxxxx)" | depth 150 m
GGGTGCTTTCCGCCATCGACACTTCAACTTTTTGTCCGTTGCCGGTGCGGTCTCGCAAATGCAATGCAGCTAACACCGCGCCCAAAGCGTGAAGCCCAGTGCAGGTATCGGAGTGTGACATCGGATCGTTGCGGGGCTCCTCATTACGTCGTCGAGCCACCATTTCAGTAACGCCTGCTTCGGAGTGGATAGCTGAAGCGAACGCCCCTTGACCTGAACGGGAATTGTCATGACCCCAACCACTTACAGATCCCATAATGATCTTCGGGTTTACTTCCTGTAACCGATCAAAATCGATGCCGAGGCGCTCCATGACCCCTGGTCGGTAGTTCTCGAGCACGATGTCGGCATGTGGAACAAGTTGAAGGAAAATCTCCCGACCGTGTTCAGAGTGCAAATCAATCGAAATGCATTCTTTCCCGGCGTTGTATTGAGTGAAGTACGGCGACAGCCCATCAACTCGGGGTACCAAAAGGCGCGTGAGGTCACCGTCTGGCGGTTCGACCTTAATTACACGAGCTCCTAGGTCGCTGAGTAGCCGACCACAAATCGGTCCAGCGAGCGCTCTGGTGAGATCCAAAACCAAAAGATCTGAAAGCGGCTTTTCCATAGCTCCGCAAGATAGCTCCAAAGCGATGTGCGTGCTGAGGGTTATCCATGTATGAAATGTCGACCCGAGCGGTCGAACGAATCCGGACCGATATTTAAAAACTGCTCTCTTAGGTCATCCCATAGGGCGAGCCGCTCCCAGTTGGGTTCACAGGGAATGTCGTTGTCATCAAGGAAAGGGTTCGGCAACAGAACCGTGAGTAGTTGCTCTTCTGCACCGTTATAAAGACGAAGGCCCCAAGACACCGGGGCATCTTCTCTAATCAGCCGATAAAGCTCTGCTCGTTGACATGGTCGGATCGCCGCAACTTCTGGCGCAGTCGGATTTGATGGATCTCCGACTGTTGGCCCGATACATACGTGCATGTGCCATTGCTTGAAGTCAAGCGTCGCATAACCGTCCAACACCGTGATCCGCGGGGCGCAAGGTGCCTTGATTTCATAGGCCGCTCCCTGAATGATTGGCCCAAACTGCACCGTCTGCCAATGCTCGAACACTTTTTCTAACAAGCGAAGAAGCGTCTCTTCATTGGTAGGCAGAGAGAAGACTTCAACTAGCCCGTTGCCTGGCTCGTCCACTCTGCGACCGGTCAATGTCACCGAGAGTTAAACCTCTATGCCATACAAATCGGCGGCGTTATCTTGAAGAATTTTTTTCTGCACTTCGGGAGCCAGCTCTTGGATGGCCTCTCTGACACGTTCGACGCTATGGGGGTAGAGACAGGTCGGATGGGGAATATCGGTTTCAAACATGATCCGATCTGGCCCAATGTGGTCTATCGCCGGGGCGAGGGTCTTGGATTCAAACCAAAAGCAGCCATAGAACTGCCGTCTGAAATACTCGGATGGTTTCATCGACAGGTGAGCCAAATGCTCTGGAGCTGTTTCCCCGCATTGGTAATCGAGAGCGTCGAGCAAAAACGGGATCCAGCCAACTCCTGATTCAACTGAAACGAATTTTAAGTTCGGGTAGCGCTCCGGCACATCGCTTACTAATAGGTTCACCATCCATCGCAACTGTCCGAGAAAGATCGCTGCGCCCCCGAGGCTGATCTTTACGTCACCGGACCACGTGTCATATGGAACAGATCCGGACCAGTTGATGTCTCCTTCGGAAGCTCCGATATGAAAGTTGATTGGCATTCGTAAGGCTTCGCAGATTTCCCAAAATGGACGCCATTCGGGTTGAGCAAAATTGGGCATCCCAGAGTCGTGGGGATTGGAGCACATGACGATTCCTTTAGCCCCATTTTTTTGCATTCGGTCAACTTCGGCAACCGAGGCTTCGATATCCCACCAAGGGACGAGAGCCATAGGAAGAATGCGACCCCCCGAGCGCTGTTGTAGATCGGCCATCCAGTCGTTGTATATCTCTACACATGCGATTCGCAGAGCCTCATCTTCGACACGCAAGAAGTTCTGGTTTCCGAAGCCACCAACATTTGGGTACACAATTCCGTGGCTGATACCCATTCGATCCATTAGATCTAAACGCGCATCACAGTCGTAACTAGCGGCATGCACCATGTCAATGTCGGCCTTTAGGAATCGTAGGCCAAGCATTTTCTCGCCATCGGGCATGATCGCGCTGACTGCAGAATCGCCAGCTATTGGTATGTCACCGTTCACCACCCATTTGCGTCGTCCGTTGTGCTCTTTTATCTGAGGAACGAGGTCCTTGTATTTGGCCGGGGCCAAACTGGTCCACAAATCGTGTGGTTCTGACCAGTGGGTATCAGAGTCGATAATGCTGATCCCTGGAAAAATCTCGCTCACTACTGACATTGCTTTCGCCCCTCTTTGTTCAGCCCCTCCCGCAGCACTCTAGTTTCTTGCGCCCAATCAGACCGGTTCGAGCTCAAACACCGTGGGCCGACGGGATGTCGTTCCATTACCAACTGCCATTTCAGCTTCAGGTGGTGAGGTTGGTTGAACCGGACCAAAGTCAACAGGCTTGGTGGATGCTGTGAGTAAAACGACAGCTCCAAGCGATGCCATCACAAACACTGCCCCTACTGGCACGATGCGGAGCGTCGATAGATCGGCTAGGAACCCTACGATGGGTGGCCCTATCAGGCTGCCAAAGCCCGAGTAGAAAAAAAGCATTCCTGTAACCGCGCCGATACCCACCAAACCGAAATAGAAGGCAACAACATCACCAGCCAAGGCAACGAAGCCGCCATAAGTCAGGCCGAGTAAGGCAGCAAAAATCACGAGCAAGTAGTAGCGACCATTCGCGATGATCCAAAAAAAGTATGCGACCGGCTGCGCCATGAGTGCTATCTGCAGCAACCGCACAGAGCCGAGTTTCCCTGCTACCGCAGTGAGTAGGAGCCGGCCCAAAATACTTGATGCGCCCACGACGCTCATCAACAAAGCGGCCCTTGCCGGAGTGATGCCATCGTCCTCGGCAAATTTGATGACAAAGGCAAAGGAACCCATCAACGCCATGGACATGAGACCAAATGCAACGGAAATGGTTTTGAATTCTCTGGTCCGCATGACGTTTCGGACATGTCCTCCGGCAACTCCCGGGGCCTGCGATGGCGACCGTCGCACCAGGACCAGGCCAATTAAAAAGCCGACAGCGGATATCACGGCCAGTATCCGATAGCTATTGCGCCAACCCTCTGTATCGATGATGGCCTTAGCAAACGGAACTAACAAAAGTGTTCCGAACCCGGAGCCAGTAGCGGCGACTCCTTGCGCCAAAGCCCTGTACTTCACAAAGAAGGTTGCGACGGTTGAAAACAACGGGGAGCAGAAAATCCCTCCACCAAGTCCGCATCCGATTCCGTAAACGATGTAGCCCTGCCATATCGCTGTCACGAATGAGGTAGCTACTAGACCGGCGCAAAACATAGCCCCGCCAACCACTAGCAGCGGTCGCGGGCCGTAACGGTCGGCCCAACGACCCGATATCGCTCCCATTCCGAAGAACAGGAACATGGAGAGACCGAACACAATAGAGGTGGGCCCAAGTTTTGTATTGAACTCTTTCCCCATCGAACTTACAAAGGCGCCGAAGGTGTACAGAACGCCGAAAGCAACCCCATTCGCTATGGAAGCGCCCACGGCAACGGCCCACGCCCGAGGAGTATCAAAATGATCGGTCGCGTCAGTCATGTCCTTCGACATCGTAAGCGAGTCATGACAGTTCGTCGCTTCCTAGACGAAGTTGTTGTGAGTATCACGTGGTGACGCAGAGCCGTCTCGCCTATCGTATTGCGATTACGACAGCCTCTAGCGTCAGGGGTCCAATGGGACAAGACCACGACCTATTAAAAGTGAATCCGGTCGGTTCGTTAGGACCCGGTGACCGACTGCTGGTATTGCTGCATGGTTTCGGTGCCGACGAAAACGACTTGGCACCGCTGGTGCAACACATTGACCCTGACGGGCGTTTCACCTCGGTTTGTTTTCGAGCCCCAATTGACCTGGTCCCTTTTGGTGCCGCATGGTACGAACGCGACGATACCGGGGGCGTTGACTCTGAAACCTTCCGGACTTCGGTGCAGTCCATTGATCGGACTATCGATGCTGTATGTGAAGCCGGAAGCTTTCAGCGTTCGGAGATGGTCATCATCGGTTTTTCTCAAGGGTGCGCGATGACACTGGCTGTCAGTCTTTCGAAAGACACAGACGTTCGACCCGCAGCGATGGCATGCCTATCCGGAATGCTTCAGGAGATATCGGATTTCGAATATGACCTGACACAGGTGCCCGATACTTTGATCCAACACGGCACTCTTGATCCAATGGTTGACATCGAACGAGGTCGCCGGATTCGCGATGTCCTCATTGATTCGGGTTGTGAACCTGACTACGCGGAGTATCCAATGGGTCATGAGATCTCAAATGCTTCGTTGTTTGATCTCAGAGATTGGCTAGCAACGGTCTAAGTCAAAGTGGTTTCAAATTAAACACGTCGGGTCTCCGATCTTCGGGTAGGTCCGGCTGCTCGTATTTCTCAACTGCTGCCTCCCGAGCCGACTGGCTCATGTAGCTAGCTTCAGGCCTGAAACGCAAGAAAACGGTCATCAGCACAGCGCCGCTAAGCACCGAAAGAGTTATCGCTCCTGAGGCTCCCACGACTTCGGCGATTTCGCCTACGACCAGCATTCCCAACGGCAGCACGCCGATAGCGCTACTCAGTAGACCCAAAGCGCGACCGCGGTGTTGTTCTGACACAGCGTCCATAACAAGCACCGACTGGGTGGATCCGAAGAATCCCATACCTACTGCTGCTAGGACCAGGAATGCGGCAGAGGCCGCGTACCAAGGTGCTAAAGCAAACCCCGTCATGAAAGCGAAGGCAATATAGGAACCGACAACATAGAGAAGACCACGGCGACGCGGCTGATAGTGAGCAATGCCAAGAGACCCTGCGAACATTCCGACGCCCAGCATGGCTGCCAATAGACCCAGCAACGCCGGGCCTACATTGAACTTGCCGCCAACTACTTGCAGTAACGGGGATGCGGAGAAAAAGAAGAAATTAACGAACGCAGTCACCCCAAGAACGGAAATGAGACCTTTCTCGGTTCTCAGCATCCGGATTCCCTCTAACAGTGCTGAAACGCCAGTCGCTGTCGCTTGTTGCCGCCGCGCCAACCGTGGAACCGCTGTGAACGTCGCTAAAGAAATCACCTGCAAGGCGCCCATGAAAATCAGCGCCCACCCAACACTCAAAGCTTGAATTAGTGATCCACCGGCTACTGCGCCCAGGGCCAGGGAAATCGCAGTGCCGCTACTTTCGATCGCTAAGGCGTTGTCAATTTTTTCTGAACCAACGACGTCGTACACGATCACTCGTCGGCCAACCATGTCAAAGACCCATCCGACACCGGTGACGAATAGAACAGGGTAGATCATCCATAGCTGAAGTCTTCCTGCGAGTTCTATCCCGCCGAGGATGATGAGCCCTGGGATAGTCACAAAGAACTGCCCAATTACAATCTTGCGGCGGTCAAAGCGGTCTGACACCCAGCCGCCGACTGCTCCCCCGAACAGCAATGGGGACCAAAGGGCCACGCCCGCGAGTTGCACCATGCGAGCGGATCCGGTCAGGTCATTGGCGATGAAAGGTCCAATAAAGGACACTCCCCATCGCGACAAATTCCACGTCCACCCTGATGCAAAGATCAGTGGGAAATACCTAACTTTGAAGGCGTCGAAAGTGTTGCTCACCTATCGGTGCATGCCGCCGTCGACGGTGAATTCTTGACCGGAGCAGTAACTTGAGTCATCGGAAGCAAGAAAAAGAGCAACTGCAGCAACTTCTGAAGGCTCAGCCTCACGCCCCAGCGGGATCGAACGGACCATGCGGTCTTTGTCGAACTCAGAAGTCATGTCGGTGTTGATGAGTCCAGGATGAATCGAGTTCACTCGAACGTTATGCCGCCCAAGTTCAAGGGCAGCTATTTTACTCATGCCGCGAACAGCCCACTTTGTAGCTCCGTAGGCCATCGATGCGAAAGTGGCTTCTAAGCCGGCTACGGAGCTGATGTTGACAATCGATCCTGAACCTTGCTCAATCATTTGAGGTGCGACTGCTCTCATTCCATAGAAAACCCCTGTTTGGTTGATCGCAATCGTTTGGTCCCATATCTCGTCACTGGTATTGACGAGTCTTGCGCCTCTCAAGATGCCCGCATTGTTAATGAGGGCGTCGATGCGTCCATGGCGGTCAATTACATCTGAAACAACGACGTCCCACTCTGAGGCTGACGACACGTCATGTAACAAAAAGTCAACTCCTAAAGTGGCTGCTGTTTGTCCGCCTTGTTCTTCGAGGACATCGGTGATGACAACTTGGGCGCCTTCGTCACGGAACAACTCAGCTTCAGCGGCGCCCTGGCCTCTCGCGCCCCCCGTAATGATTATTACTTTGCCGTCTACACGTCCCATGACACCCCGATCGAAAGTTCTGTGGTTGCCACCATAGCGACGACAGCGACAAGGAATCTTTCTAGTTGTTGACTCAGGGGGCCTTAGGCTCTCTAGGGTGGGTGTTGTGAATCTTGAATCGGTTATTGATGGCCTTCACTCTGTGGGTCCTTCATGGGAGAAGAAATCTGCGTTGGCTGACGAAGTTGGCTGCATAGATGCCGATAACGCAGCTGATATAAGGACTATCGGCGCGGCTCGTCTTCTACAGCCAACCGACTTTGGTGGAGCCCAGTCAAGCATTGAGAATCACATGCGTGCTGTCGCAGTAGCTGGTGAATATTGCATGGCGACTTCTTGGTGTCTTGCTGTCTGGAGTGCTCACGGTTGGATGCTGGCGCAGATGCCTATCGAAGGTCAGCACGAGATCTGGGAAGATCCGACGAATCTGGTGAGCGCTTCCATCGTTCCGAAAACGCAGTTTCGGCAAGAAGGAGACGATGTCATCGTTTCTGGTCGCTTTGGGTTCGGTTCAGGTTGCGATCACGCACCATGGTTAAGTGTTGGCGGTTTTCTTCCCGGCGAGGAAGTCACGCCCGTCATTTGCGCACTTCCTGCTGAAGACGTCATCATCGATCACAGGTCCTGGGATGTGGTCGGTCTCAGGGGCACCGGTAGCAAGGATTTGGTAATCGCCGACGAAGTCGCTGTGCCCTCTCATCGAGTTTTGCGAGTTACTGAAACGATGACTCGCAGAGCCCCAGGGCAATTACATTACGGCGGCCCTCTGTATACATGCCCGTGGCGCACGACAGCGATTCTCGTCTTGGCCGCTCCTGTTATCGGTGCCGCAAAAGCTGCGGTACGTCGTTTCCAAGAGCGACTCGATGATCACTTTCTGGTGGCACTTGGGGATGTTCAACGCAACGATCCGGCTGCCGGCTACCGGCTCGCAGAATCCACTGCTGAGATTCACGCTGCGGAATTACTACTGTACGACGCAGCCGCGCGTCTGGATCAATTGGGTGCGGTCGAAAACGTCGACGCGGTGCTCAACGCATCCATAATCAGAGACTGCGGTTTTGGAGTAAAAACTCTGGCTAGCGCAGTTGATCGTCTGTATGAGGCAAGTGGAGCGAACGCTATGCGCGCCGATGAACCGATACAACGTCTGTGGCGTGATGTAAATGCAGCGCGTTCGCACGCAATATTGACTTGGGATCACGCTGCGAATATGTACAGTCGGGCGCTTCTAGACTCGCTTTAGTGAGCCAAACTGGGCAACACTTCGTCACGGATGAGGGTGTCGGACTGCTCGGCGATATCTCTGTTGGTACCCATTGTCGCCCCGACGAAAATGAGTTTGTCGAGACCTAGTGTCTCGAGCATGCCCACCTTTTCAATGCATACTTCGGGATTTCCGACTATTGCGTAACTGTCTACAAATTCCGGGGTTAACACCGAAGCCTGTTGGCTATCAGCACGTGTGTGACTCTTCATGTCGTAGTTCTCATGAAGTTCGTTCATAACCTTGCGCTGAGCATCTGACACCGGTCCAATAACTTCGCCGTGCATCACTGAGAAACGTGCGAAGGTCGATAGTCCTCCACGCACCAAGTCTCTCGCTCGCTCTAAATCCGAGTGACACACCACGTTTATATACGCGCCGTATGCCAGTTCGTCTGCATCAAGTCCAGCTTCAATGCGCGCATCACGGGCAATTTGGATTCCCCATTCGATTCGTTCCGGATCAGCACCTAAGGCAAACATGACTCGCTCCGCGTGTCGCGCTGCAGCGCTGATGACTCTGGGGCCGGTCGCCGACACCTCAATAGGGACCTTGCCCGCAGACCCAGGGAGCCAAGAAATCTTGCTGGTCCCTGCGGTATCTGCCAATTCAAGTTCATCGACGAGCGGAGCCAGAGTTTCACCGAAATTCAATTCTTCGAAGGGGATTTCTTCACCTCGAAGATAGGCCTGGACCGCCTGGAGATAGCGTTCAAAATCAGCCACACGTGCCGGTGCCCTACCTAGATGTGCCAAAGCCGAGTCTCCACGCCCGATGCCGAGCTGCACGCGGCCTGGGGCTAACCGATTCACACTCGCTACGGCGCCAGCGGTAACAGCAGGGTGTCGTGTTACTGGGTTGGTAACTCCAGAACTCACCTGGAGCGTTTCTGTAGCTTGCGCGGCTGTGGTCATAGCCACGTACACATCGCCGGAAAGATTTTGTGAGTCGACGAAGGACACCCCATCGAAACCCTGTTCCTCTAGCCGGACAGCGGTTTGGCTCGAATCGGGTCGTGCCACCATTTGTTGAAAGATTCTGACCATAGACCGACCGTAGCCGCCTTGCAGTGAACAGTGCCTTTCAGCGCATGAGTTGCTGTCATTTGAGATCCTTGGAATTTGACGCAGCAGGCATAGGTTTGTTCCTGTTCAAATCAGTCTTCCCAGATGCGCGCACACGACAATGTGCTGTAACCAGCTAAAGTTTTGTGATCATGGAGACCCAGTTCCCAGGTTCAGACGAGAGAAGTTCGCTCCTATGAGCTCCCACCAGAGCAAGTCCTGCAAGTCGTGGCACGTAGGCAACAGCAACCAGCGGGGCCGTCGATGACCTCAGATCTTGATCGTACTTACGCTCAAGGAAAGCGAGATGCTTACCGCAAGGTGGCGTACCTGATCTCGTTGTCTCTCGCCGTTGGGTTGGTCTTGTCTCTAGCTTTTGGGTGATTAGTGGCGGTGGCTGGAAGTCTTCTTTGGTGTCCTGTTACGCACTACTTCAAGACAGCTGTCCACGACGCGGAACGCTGTCGCGGATCGCATCTTGTGTTGACCCGACGATGCTCGGGATATGACCAGGTCGAACTCCAGTCCCTCAAACACAGGTATAAGAGAGACGGAACGTTGACGTCGCTTAGGGCCGTCAATGTATCGGACGTCGTCTAGGAGAACGTCGGGGTGTTCCCAGCACCAGTGTTCGTCGAAGACCACGAATCCACAGTCATGAGAAGTTGCGCTTCTGTCATTTACCGCGCCTGGACAAATAAGTATCCCATCGACGATCCAGGGGTCATGGGGAAGTCCGTTTGGTTTGAAACCATCCGCGAAGCCTTGCTCAAGTAGCGCGTCTGGTTCCGATCCTTCTACGGCCCTCTTCTGCTGTTCGGCAACGATGAGTTGCATCATCGAAGCTAAATCTGAGTTGGACTTTGAGGAGAAGAAATCCTCTGAGAGCAACTCATCGTCAGGCATTGTGATCGAGTGTGGCACTTTGACCATCTTGACTGAGGGATCTGACATCAGTTGTTACGGCTAGTTACTGCAGCGAGGCGAGGAAAATTTCACCGTCCATGTTGGGGACCAGATGGGCGTTACCAGTGTGGGCTTGAGAAACCGCCTGATATTCACGGTCGAAGGTGACCTCCTGCACTGAACCTGACCGGTTGTAGACGGCGTAACCGTTGGTGAACTCTCGAATGAACAGACCCTCAATGCCTTGGTATGTTGTCCGTTTCGGTCCCACAGCTTGACCGAGATCTGCGTCCCAGAACTCATACCAGTTGTGTGCGTGTGCCTCTACGGGGTCAGCACCAAATACGACGTTGCTGTCGGAATGGGTCAAACTGAGCGTGGTGACGAGACGCATCTGGCGTTGATTCTCTTCGGAGTTTCGTTCCGAGATCTGTGCGTCGTGGTCTGTTTCTGCGTAGTTGTAGACAACTCTCCAACCTTCTAAACAACTCACCCTGGGTTCTCTCAGGTTTTCTGATCCCCAATACAGAGATTCCTCGATGGTTTGCAGCTCTTGGGTGGTATATCCCGAAAACATGTCGGCTTTCACTGATTCCATGAACATGCCGTTCATGTAGGGAGCTGACAGGGGTGCGGTCCATTGGTTGGTGTTCCCTACGATCAGAAAATCGTCGCTGACTAATTCGCGGATGCGTCGCAAGATGGCGAGCCGTGCCTCTACCTCTTCCTCCAACGTCATATAGAACTCTTCCCAGTCAAGGAACGACCCTGCTGTGCGGTGGCGTTCGCTCCACCAGTCCAAGAAGATGCCGTCAACCACGCCGCTCTGATCGAGGATGAGGGCTTTCTGGGCTATCAGTTCGATCAGATCTGGGTTGCGGAAGTCGACCAAGACCAACTGGATCTCTTCGGGTTGGATAGTTCCGTCGAGGTTGTCGTCACGGCCGAACGCAGGAACCGGTTCACCTGCCTCGTCTCGAATCCAAAATGGGGAATCAGGTGGGTAGTCACCGAATTTCCATAGGTCGGTGATCGTGTCCTCATCCCCGACAAAGGATCCTTCTCGATAGAACACAGAAACTATGAACGTGAAATTGGGGTTGAGTTCGCGGAGGGCGTCTTTCTTCACGGAAGGGCTACCGTTCCATGTCGCTTCAAGAGTTGTCGATAACCCTGTATAGGGCTGTTCATCGGTGCGGACCCAGCCCAGGTTCAGAACGTGAGGCGTTGAAATCACGAGGTCGTGACTGGCGAGTCGTTCCAGTTCAGTTAAGGCAGGTCGGTTTTGGATTCCTTCCCAGGCTTGGCAGATGTGGGGAAACCCGGACGAAACTGCAGTTTCTTCCGGTTTAACGATTCCAAGCGCATAGGTTTTGTCCTCCGCTTCGTCAGGGGCACTGAACTTAGGGTCGAGCATGTCATCGTCATTTACGGTGGTTGGAGTGAACATCGTTCCTTCGCATGAAACCAGCACGCCGTCGATCAGCACACGGTCCCCAAGGTTCTCGCATTGTTCGTATGGATTCGATTTCGGATAGGGACCGTCGGTTGAGCATCCTGCCAACAACATGAGTGCGGCCAGGAGTGGGAGTGCGAGTCGTTTCATGGGTCCCATACATCTGGATTGAGCCAGTTTGATGTTTCTCATCGTAGAAGGGTGCTGACTCCATTATCTGCGGGTCGACGACGTGACCGAAAGATATACATATATTTCTGATTCCGTCCGCTCAGGTTTTCGTTGAACTTTTCAATGATGGTTGCGGATAGTTGCCAATCAGAGCCCCACCCAGCCGCCCGGCTACGCTCATCCGAAGATAACTACAGCGCCTTAAGCAGCTGGGTTCTCCTCAACAGAAAGAATCAGTTCCATGAAAATAGGTCTTTTCACTCCGTTACGTTCGCCCGTTGCGACACCTGAGTTTCTGCGGGAGTTCGGTCAAAGAGCAGAGGCAATGGGAATTCACTCATTCTGGCTCGGGGAGCACGTTGTCCTATTTGATAGCTACCAATCCAAATACCCAGGAACACCAGACGGAGTTTTTCGATTTCCGGAAGGTTCAGGCTTGATGGACATGGTGAGCAGCATCGGTTTCTTAGCGGCGTGCACGTCCACGCTTCGGCTCGGCACCGGCATATGCATCCTTCCCCAGAACAACCCCGTTTACGCAGCCAAGGAATACGCAACCCTGGACTTCTTGTCGAACGGACGACTCGACTTCGGAGTCGGAGTTGGCTGGAGCTGGGAAGAATTTGAAGCCTGCGGCGCTCCCTGGCCCAACCGCGGTAGACGTTGTGACGAGTACCTCGAGGTGATCCAGACCCTATGGAACGACGAACTCAGCTCATTTGAAGGCGACATGTATCAGTTGCCGGATTGTCGTATGCACCCCAAACCCGTTCAGGAGGGAGGAATTCCAATTTGTGTTGGCGGACACTCCGACGCTGCTCTCCAACGCACGGCTCGCTATGGCGCGGGCTGGTATGGAATCAACCTGTCACCCGATGAGAGCCGAGAAATGGTTTCGCGTTTGAAAGATTTTCTAGAAGCGGAAAACCGTTCAATCGAAGAACTTGAAATCCACATCGGAGCAGTCAACGACCAAATGGATCCTTCAATGGTTGAGGCATATGCAGAAGCAGGAGTCACGCAGTTGCTAATTCCGTTCTTACGACAAGGCAGCAAACACCTTGATTCGAATTTGGAGAACATTCATCCATTCGTAGAAGTGGCTCGCAGCATCAACTGACTTTGAGTCAGATCTAATCGATTTCATCAGCGGGGACTTCAAGTTCTCGAGCTGTGACGTTACGCGTGGCAGATTCAACTGGCTTTACCGCAGGGAGTTCCTCACCTGCGACACCTAGCTCATTGAATCGCCTCAGAGTAGGCAGCACTCTGCTTTCAACGCTGCCCACCATTTCGTTGTACGCCTTAGTCGCACTTTCCAATCCTCGACCGGTTTTCGCCATAGCAGCCAAGGTTGTGCCTACTCGACGATGCAACTCGCGGCCTTGCTCTTCTACCTTCTTCGCATTTTCAGCTAATTGTGTTGTTTGCCAACCTCGCGCAATGGTTAACAACAGCGCCATCAGACTCATGGGTGAAGCGATGATGACGCGCTGACGCATTGCTTCGTCAATCAGCCCAGCTTCCGCTCTGACGGCATCGGCCAAGAAGGACTCGCCGGGAACAAACATGACAACGAAATCAGGTGCATCATCAAACAACGCCCAGTACTGCTTATCGGAGAGCGCTTTAACGTGCGCCTGTACAGCTTTTACATGGCCTTTTAGTTCAGCTTCTCGGGCGATGGGGTCTTCGAGTTCTTGCATTCGAAGATACGCAGATAGTGGGACTTTGGAATCAACGACCAAAAAAGCGCCGTTGGGTAGCCTTACCGTTAGATCGGGTCGCAGCGTCCCGTCATCGCCGGCTGCCGTGAACTGCTCTGAGAAATCACAGAAAGACGCCATGCCCGCGAGATCGATGATATTTCTTAACTGGTTTTCGCCCCAGGCGCCTCGCGCTGACGGAGATTTCAGCGCTCCGGCTAGCGCACTAGTTCGGGAACTCAACTCATTAATTTGTTCAACTAAATTGTGGCTGGAGCTTTCAAAAGAACCTTTGTTTTTCTCGTATGTGGACTTCAACTCTCCAACAGAAGTCTTGAGTTGATTCATCTGTTCAGCAACGGGTTGCAAAAGGTTTTTTGTTTGTTCTTCGAGGGTACGAGTTCGTTCGTCAATTAGTTGACCAGCTAGTTCGTTATTCGTCTTAAGCGCTGCCTGTGCTGCTTGATTCACTTGTGCGTCCACAGCTTCTTTTACGGCCGTAACAATGCTGTCGGTATCTAGTCGGACTTCGGGTTCTCGTTCTTCGGTGACCGCCGCTTTATTGCGCAGTTGGCTTAACAGATAACCAACGGCAGCCGCCAACGCCCCTACGACGATTACAAGGATGGTTCCCATGCACTACATGTTGACACCAAGGAGGGACAGCGAACGCTAATTCCTTAATCAATTATTCCAGCGTCGCGAAGTTGGGCAAGTTGCTCTTGGGTAACGCCTACTTCTTCGAGGATTTCGTCGGTGTGCTGATTCGGACGTGGAGCACCGTGTCTCACTCGTACTGGCGTCCGACTGAACTTCGCGGCAGGTCCAGTCAGGGGCGCGGAAGATCCATCAATGAGTGTCGTTTGTTGCAAGAGATCCCGTTCGAGCACATGAGGGTCCTGCGCGGCGTCCGCGAACGTATTTACCGCTGAAATGACGATGCCAGCCGAATCAATCGCAGATACCACTTCTTCTTTGGGGCGATCTCGACACCAATCCGCTACCAATGAGTCAACTTCTGTTCTGTGCGCGACACGATCTTCATTGGTGAGGTAGCGAGGGTCTTTCCCTAATTCGGGGCAGCCAAGTACTTCGGTGAGTCGAACCCAATGGGAATCAAGAATGAGCGCCATGAAAACGTGTCCGTCGCTGCACTCGTAACAGTTGGTCGGCGCGCACACTCTGACCTCACTTCCCCACCGTTCGAGCGAATCACCTGTAGCTCCCAGAGTGAGGTACCCGTTTGATTGGTAAATGATTGAGTCGAGCAGTGATACATCTACGTGTTGCCCTTCTCCTGTCGCATCACGGTGATGAAGAGCCGCGAGTACAGCGAGTGCCCCATGCAATCCCGAGAGGTCATCAGCAAGAAAGGTTGGGGCTTTCGAAGGGGCGCCATCTTTCTCTCCGTTGAGGGCCATCCAGCCGCTATGGGCTAATGCGCCTGGGTCGTAGCCCGGTCGTTGCGATTCAGGGCCGAACTGTCCCCATCCGCTCACTGACAGATACACAATGTCTTGCTTTACTTTTCGGCAGTCGTCGTATCCAATGCCCCACCCCGCGAAGGTTCCGGGTTTGAAGTTTTCGACAACAACGTCTGCTGAAGTTACAAGTGCCAGAAATGCTTCAACCCCTTCGGGTCGGCGGAGGTCTATCGCGACGCTGCGCTTATTACGATTTATGGTTTCCTCTGCGAAAGATCGCGAAGTACCGCCAATGAAGGGCTGCCATGGCAAGCCTTCATCGCCAGGCATAGCGACTCTGATTACGTCAGCCCCATAGTCAGCCAGCAAGCATGACGCCATTGGTCCCGCCCAAGCAGTCGTAGCGTCAATAATTCGTACCCCCGCGAGTGGACCGGGCAGGTCATGGCGGGCGTTCCGGTAGAAGTCCTCCTTCTTCATGGACAGCAGCGTAGAGACATTCGAGCAGGTCGTGCAGCGCGACTTGCTAGAGATCTTCTAGGGTCGCTTGCCAACGAAGGAAAAAATCTCATGAAATTCGGTGTTCATTTACCCGACGCTGGCCGCGATCCGAGCCGAGCAGCCATGATTCGTATCGCTACAACAGCAGAGCAGTTGGGGTACGCGTCGGTGTGGTCAAGTGACCACATCGCCTGGCCCGATCCCGCCACGTTGAAGTCGAAGTACCCATACGCAGACGACAACAGCGGATTCCCTGAAGCAGGGAGTGCATGGTTGGATTGCATCGGGACACTCCAATTTGTAGCGGGAATAACCGAGCGGGTTCTGCTTGGAACCACCGTTCTCATCTTGGGGTATCGAGGCGCGGTGCAACAGGCGAAGAGTTGGGCGACCCTTGATCATCTCTCCAATGGGCGAGCGATTATGGGAGTAGGGGTCGGTTGGATGAAGGAAGAATTTGAGGCTGTGGGCAGACCATGGGATCAGCGAGGCTCTCGAGCCGATGAAACATTAGAAGTGTTCCAAGAACTGTTTGGCGAAGGCCTGTCGACCTACAACGGGACGTGGACACAATTTCGTGATATCGGGTTTAGCCCCAAGCCGGTCAACAACCACATTCCGGTTTGGGTCGGGGGTCATTCATCAGCGGCCTTTAAGCGAACTGCGAAATTCGGCGACGCGTTCCACTCTGCCTTCGCGCACCCGGATCTGCTTTCCCAACAATGGGATGCAGTGAAAACAGAGTGTGAGATCGTTGACCGCAACTCTGAAGATCTAGAGCTGACGAGTCTTTTTCGGTTGAACTTTGACGGCGGTAACCTCAGTGAAGGTGAGATTGGTGGCGGAACAGAACAAGTGATTGACCAGATTGGTCAATATGCAGAAGTGGGTTTGGACCACGCAGCGTTTTTCGTTTTAGGTCGCGGTAATGATGGGCGGTTGGAAGCAATTAACCGATTCGCCGAAGAAGTCGCCCCTCACTTTGATGATCAATCCGAAACGTGATCTGACAAGCCATAAAGGGCTGCGAATCCAGTTCAGTCGCTGATCCACGACTCAGTGGAAATACCGAGCCCATCGGCGACGCGGTTGGCGTAGGCGTAGTAGGCGGTTACTTCAACTATGTCGAGGACGTCTCGATCACTGAACCCGACGCCACGTAAGGCTTCGACATCGCTAGCGGTGACCTCGCTAGGGGTGAGTGTTAGCTTCGTCGCGTATTCGAGCATTGCTTTACGTTTTTGACTCAACGGCGCCGACCGCCAGTCTTCCTCGATCGCTTCTGCTAGCGAGTCGTCTTTGAGGAGGAGACGCAGACCGCGCCGATGGTGCACTATTCAGTAATGACATTCGTTCTCCAGGCTCACTACTAGCGCGATGAGTTCGCGCTCTACTTTGCGGAGACTGCGCGTTCCTGCCATTGCTGATCTATAGACGGCGTCGTGGGCAGCTAAGCCTCTCGGGTTCAGTGAGTGCACCGACATGATGTAATCGATTCGATTGTGGTTCTTATCTACTACGCGGTCGTAGAGGCCATGTAGGTCCTCATCCGTGACCCACTCCTCGTCGGGGACTATGTCAATCCATGCCATACCTCTATCGTGCCCTGTTCTCAGCAGCTACGGTGCCAATGAGGGAATATCTGTCCGGAGGCCATATGACTGCAACGCCGTCTTCGATCATCGAAGAGTGTCATGCATCGTCCGAATTGCCCGTCCGAGCTGATCTCACCGCCGCTCATGCTCATGTTTGGGAGAAACTCGCTGCTCCTGGAACCTGGTGGAATAGCAGTGAACGACTAGCGATCGCTGAGATTGTCAGCGCGGCCTTAGATGATGCCGTTCCAATTCCGCCATGGGAAAGCGCTTCATCAAGCGGACGTGTCTCAAGCAACGCTCTACTGAGTTCAGAACTCCAGGACGCTATTTATCGTCTGGCCGTTCATGCTGGGACGCTGACACAAGAGTGGTATTCCAAGATGCGCGACGCTACCGGCATTACCCCGCAGCAGTGGGTGGAAGTGATCGAGGTAGCAATCAGCGTCGCTTCTGTCTTTCGGTTTTCTCAACTAGCGGGAATTGAACGACCCGCGTTTCCTGCACCTATTGCGGGTGAACCTTCGCGACAAGGGCAGCCTTCGAAGCCAGCCAAACACCATTGGGTTCCAGTGGTTCATCTCGAAGATATGACCCCAGAGCTCTTACCTTTTTACGATGGACTACCAACCCTTCCTCCGGTCATCCGTGCCTTAAGTTCGGTTCCATCCGCGATGGACACCTTGGCTACTCTCTCGAGCGCTCAATACATACCCACGCGCGAAATGGTCGATCTGAATTGGACGCGAGGCACGCTATCTCGTCGCCAAATTGAGTTCGTCGCCGGTCGGCTGTCCGCTCATCGGGAGTGCTTCTACTGAACTGCGGCGCATTCAATGATGCTCCGTGCGAGCAGTTCCGCAAATGACGTTCAAGTCGACTTGTCTTTGGTGACGGGAGAAGCCACCGAAAACGAAGCCGTTGACCACGCCCCGGAGTTAGCGCATTTGGTGGACACTTCAGTAAACGATCTTGATTCGTTGGCTGCCGCGCGTTCCGCGCTGGTTGAAGCAACAAACAGTGAAACGATGCTTGATGCTTCAGCAGTCGTCGCGAACTTTGAAATGATGACAAGGATCGCCGACGGAACTGGCACCTGCCACCCATCCGAACGACTCGAATCTATGGCCGAAATGACTACTTCACTGGGTCTCGACGAATTCGTTTCTGCTCGCTCCTAACCATCACATGAATTAGCTAGTCGTCGCCCCACTCGCGCGGCTTGTCATCGAAATAGGTGTTTCGGGCCACGCGAGAATTGTCACTCTTACCCATATAACCAACCGCCAAGTGGTCCATGTGTTGAATGGCCCGACCAAGCGGCATGGCTTGGGCGTTAATAGATGCTTTGGTTACCGTTACGGGCACTGGTGGCTGTTTAACCACCTCATCAGCTAAGCGTTCGCCCGCCAGTATCAATGCTTCATCATCAGCAACCACATCAGTGAAATAGCCCATTTCATTGAGGTCAGCCATGTTGTATGTACGACCAAGTATCAGCATCTCCTTAGCTCGTTGCGCGCCAACAAGATTGACGAGTGCCGGTAGCGAATGCCACGTCAAGTTAAACCCAATGCTGACCTCGTTCAGAGTCAAGTTCACCGTTGGGCTTCCAATTCTGAAGTCGCAAGCCGCGGGCAAGACTGCTCCTCCTCCGATCATGTACCCATGACACAAGGCAATAGTGATCGGGTTCATATGTAGAAGGGCGTCATACATCGTCGCTCCGTGCTTTGAACCCAACATTGTGTCCTGAGAGGTGGTTCGCTCCTGCTTTAGGTCAGCTCCAGAGCAAAGAGACTTACCCTCTCCTCGAACGATGACGACACGTACCGAAGCGTCCGCATCTAGCCAGCGAACGGCTTCGTTCATATCGCGAACTAGCTGCGCATTCACCGCATTGTGAACTTCTGGCCGATTCAATACAAGGTGACGAACGGCGCCTT
>TARA_B100000686_G_scaffold97456_1_pt1 | contig 18536 bp, 11 predicted proteins | sample TARA_B100000686 | Tara Oceans TARA_B100000686 (sample SAMEA2622733) | marine metagenome | biome: marine biome (ENVO:00000447); feature: marine epipelagic mixed layer (ENVO:xxxxxxxxx); material: "saline water (ENVO:00002010), including plankton (ENVO:xxxxxxxx)" | depth 150 m
ATCAAATTTTTCTAAGCCAGCATCAGTGTCATCATCATTGGCTGCTTCGATTTCTTCTAAAACAAATGGATGGCAACGAGTTGCACCTTGTCCAAATATAATCAGATTACGAGTTAAAATATTTGCACCCTCGACAGTAATTGCAATAGGAATGGATTCATAATCCCTAGCCAGGTAGTTTTTAGGGCCCAACATAATGCCCTTACCGCCGTGAATGTCCATTGCATCATTTGAGACAATACGGCCCATCTCAGTATTGTGGTACTTGAGAATTGCAGTTGGCACTGCTGGTTTTTCACCTGCATTTAGTGCAGCGCAGGTTACGCGGGATGCAGCTGTCATTATGTAGGTGTACCCTGCCATTCGCCCGAGGACTTCTCCTACACCATGAAACTTTCCTATGGGAAGATTAAACTGCTGACGTATTCTGGCGTAGGCTCCAGCTGCATATATACACGACATAGCATTACCAAGGGCATTACTTGGAAGAACAATACCGCGTCCAGCAGATAGTTGTTCAACCAGCATTCGCCACCCTTCACCCGCCATTTTTGGGCCTCCTATGAGGTTATCAAGAGGCACAAAAACGTCCTTGCCCTGGGTTGGACCATTCTGAAAGGGTATGTTGATTGGGAAGTGACGACGACCTATATTGATCCCGGGCAGGTTTGTTGGAATCAAGGCCGCGGTGATTCCGTATTCTTCCTGTTCTCCAATGAGGTGATCTGGATCGTATAGCTTGAAAGCAAGGCCGAGTACCGTCGCTATTGGTGCAAGCGTGATGTAGCGTTTATCCCAATTCAGCCGAATTCCGATGACCTCCTCACCTTCATACTGTCCTCGGCAGATTACCCCACTATCTGTTATTCCTGTCGCGTCTGAGCCAGCACGTGTTGAGGTTAATGCAAAGCATGGGATTTCCTCTGCCCTTGCAAGTTTGGGAAGCCAGTATTTTTTTTGCTTATCTGTGCCGTAATGAAGTAAAAGTTCAGCTGGGCCAAGAGAATTAGGTACACCAATAGTGGAAGCTGCAGTAGCGCTTCTAGACGCGATTTTTGTTAAGACCATCGAGATCCCGACCGGGGAAAACTCAAGTCCTCCATACTCTTTCGGGATTAACATTGAGAAGAATCCATTCTTCTTGATAAAAGCCCACACGTTTTCGGGCATATCTAACAGCTTGTGAGTAATCTCCCATTCGTTCAGGAGACTGCAAAGTTCCTCAGTGGGGCCATCTAGAAAGGCCTGTTCTTCGTCTGTTAATTTTGCAGCTGGCAGTTCATTAAGTTTTTCCCAATTGGGAAAACCAGAAAAAAGCTCGCCCTCCCACCATACGTTACCTGCTTCCAGTGCATCACGCTCTGTTTTTGAAATTACAGGCAGCATACTGCTAAATAATTCCAGAATTTTTGTGCTTATATGTTCACGCCGGATAGACTTAACATTTAATAATGCCAGCGCAAAAAATACAGGCCATAGAATGATACTCAGCAGAGTGAAGCTATCAAAGAAGACATTATAGGTAACTAAAACAACGCCAAGAACGGCTGTTGATGTTTTCAGATTGACTTTTTTATAAGCAAGCGCCAGACAAGCAAAGAGAACTGTGATTAGCCAGAATAATTCTTCCACTATATGTAAACCCTAGTCATAAAGTCGGTTTACAAAAGTTCCACTACATTCTCACGTTCTGCTCGTAACTCGGCATCTGTAGAATCCATTTTTTCACGGCTGAAGTCATCTATATCTAACCCTTGAACAATTTGATAGGTTCCATCTCCGCCGCATTTAACAGGATAGGAATAGACAACACCATCCTTAATGCCATAACTTCCGTCAGAAGCTACGGCCATGCTAACCCAGTCATCTCCAACAGTACCAATAGCCCAATCCCTCACATGGTCAATTGCCGCAGAAGCAGCTGAGGCAGCGGAAGAGGCTCCTCGTGCATTAATAATGGCCGTGCCCCGTTGTTGTACTGTAGGAATAAAGCTTTCTCGATACCAATCGAGAGAGACCTGATCAGGGGCTGGCGCTCCTGAAACCTTCGTATGTGCGATGTCCGGATACTGAGTAGCTGAATGGTTTCCCCAGATTATCATTCCTCGCACTTCTGATACATGAGCATCACACTTGTCTGCAAGTTGCGCTTTTGCTCGATTATGGTCTAAGCGTGTCATAGCAGTGAAGTTTTTAGGGTCAAGATCCGGAGCATTTGAGCGAGCTATCAACGCGTTAGTATTAGCTGGGTTCCCTACTACTAATACTTTTACATTACGGTTCGCAACTTCATTTAGTGCTTTACCCTGTGCTGAAAAGATTTGAGCATTTGCTACCAATAAATCTTTACGCTCCATATCTGCACTGCGAGGCCTAGCACCTACTAGTAGAGCGTAATCTGTATTTTCAAAGCCTATTTGGCCTTGATCGGTAATAACTATTGAATCAAGTGTATCGAAAGCACAATCATCTAACTCCATAGCTACACCTTTTAATGCATCCATAGCAGGAGGTATCTCAAGGAGTTGGAGAATAACTGGCTGATCTGGTCCAAGTAATTGACCAGAGGCTATTCTGAAGGCCAGTTGATAACCTATCTGTCCTGCGGCACCGGTGATGGCAACTCGCACTGGGGCTGGTTTAGCTGCTAAATCTGTCATAGTGGTTTACATGCTCCGCTGTGGGTCATAAGGACCCAATATATACAGGGCCGGGGATTTTAGCACGGGTTGAAGTAGTGTCAGAGCCTTTAGTAGGCATGCACAAAATATATAGAAAAGATGAATTCTTGAATTGCTCTACAAAAACTCCGGCTGTCAAAGGCTGATAAGACGATCAGGGAATATTAGCCTTCTTCTGGATTAGCCTCTCTATATGCTTGAACTTCTAAATTAAAGTCCTCTGCAACAGTCTCCATTTCGGCAACAGCTGCATTGTGTCTGCTAAGCATAATAGCTTTATATTCTGCCGGGGCATCATCTCCCGCAGCAGTTAATTCATCATTAACGCAGTCCAAGTACTCGTTCATGGATGCCATATATTCTCGTATAGATCCTTGGGCTGCCAATAGATCATCCATGGTGGAGTCCGCGCCAGCTGGAATTGATACCAAGGGTGGATAATCACAATCTTGAGCAGACGCAACTGAGCTGACAATTAAAAGAGGGATAATAAACCGCAGGACATTCATATGCTTACCTTAATCTCGCTAACTTGATCTAGCGAACTATACCTTAAGCATTGTGATGACACCAAATGAAGTCCCTGCGTATTAGAGACCTGTTGGTTAGACTGTAAAATAGTTTGATACAAATGGGGAATTGCTTGTTTAATTTGCGTCTGAGTTGGTTGTCTAACCCAGGTAATGCTGAGCTGCTTCAGCGGGGTTTGCGAGGTCTTGAGAAAGAGAGTCTTCGGGTGGACCGTAAAGGGTATCTTTCTCGTTGGTCTCACCCAGAAGGCCTTGGCTCTGCGTTGACGCACCCCTATCTCACAACTGATTACTCTGAGGCAATGCTAGAGTTTGTAACTCCTCCCTCACCCACCAATAGCGAGACTGTAACCTTTCTAAGTGATTTGCATGCTTTTGTAATGCAAAACATGCAGCGTGAGCTGCTTTGGGCTCAGAGCATGCCATGTTTGATGCCGCCTGAATTGGAGATTCCTGTTGCAGACTATGGAACATCTAATCAAGGAATGCTTAAGACAGTGTATCGGAACGGTCTAGGGCATAGGTATGGAAAAAAAATGCAGGCTATCTCGGGGATACACTTCAATTATTCTCTTCCGGTTGAGTTTTGGAATCCCTATATTGATCGCGAGCAAAGTAGCCAAGAGCTAAAGGGGTTTGTTTCTAGTCAATACATGGGCCTGATCAGAAATTACCGGCGTTTTGCATGGCTGTTGATCTATCTGTATGGAGCTTCGCCCGCACTTAGTAAGTCCTTTTTGAAAAGGCCTAACTCAGTTATAGAAGAGTTAGATTCTACGACTTGGTATGGACCATATAGCACATCGCTTAGGATGAGTGGAATAGGGTATAGAAATAAATCACAAGCATCACTTGGGATCTCTGCAAATTCACTGGACGAGTATGTTTCTGGTCTTGCAGCAGCAGTGACAACGCCCAATTCAAAATATAAAGAAATTGGTGTGCTTGTAGATGGTCAGCATAGACAATTGAATACAAACACTTTGCAAATCGAAAATGAGTACTACAGTTCCATACGCCCAAAACCATTAGCTGATAAAACCAACCGCCCCTTATTGGCACTTAAAAAGTCTGGGGTTGAGTATCTAGAGGTAAGAACTTTGGATTTGAGCATGATGGATCCAGTTGGTGTTAATGAGAGACAGCTTTGTTTTATGGAAGCATTCTTAATCTACTGCTTACTTACTGAGAGTCCTCCAATCACTCCGAAAGAACAAGCAGAGATTGATATGAGGGATATGCTAGTTGCCCAGGAGGGACGTCGTAAGGGGTTAAAGTTACCGCGAAATGGCAGAGAAGTGTCATTTGAATCCTGGGCAATGGAAACTTTGGAGCCAATTCGCAATATTGCTGCAATATTAGATACAGGAGCAGAGGACTATTTAAAAGCTGTGGATTATGGGATTTCTGCCACTAAGGATCCAGAACTCACGCCATCAGCACGGATACTTGCTCATATGATGGAAACAGGAGCAAGTTTTATAGATTTTACTTTGGAATGCTCAAAGGCCCATGAGCAATACTTTTCTGATTTGCCTCTGAACGACAAAAAACAAGAGCTATTCACCCAACTTACAAAAGTATCATTAACAGAGCAGCAGCAGTTAGAGAAACAAACCGAGCAATCATTTAGAGATTATCTTGAGGATTATTTTCAGTAGAGAAGTCTGATTTAGAACATTTGTTCGGATATAGCGCTAACGTTTAATAAGGTCCTTTAAATCAAACTTTAAATCTACTAGTTTTTTAAGCTCTACCTTGATGCCAGTCGAGATCAGTTGTTTACCAATCATAAATGCCTGAGGTAAATTTACCGCTTCAACCGTAACAATCCGACCGTCACGTATGTAAAAAACGGCAAAAGGGGCTTTCTTAGGGTCGCCTCTCACAACAATCTGATCATAACCTTCCGATAACCCCGCAATCTGCAGTTTTAGGTCGTATTGGTCTGACCAAAACCATGGCACTGTTTTATATGGTGTCTTTTCACCAAGAAAAGTTTGTATACCTGCTTTTGCTTGATCAATTGCATTTTGAACCGATTCGAGTCTGATTCTTTTGCTGAGCAATTGGTTTGGATGATTTGTGCAGTCTCCAGCGGCAAAGATATTTTGGCCCTCCGTACAGGCAAATTCATCTACGATAATTCCATCTTTGCATGGCAGACCTGCGCTTTCTGCTAGCTCAACCTCTGGTTCTATTCCAATACCAACTACCACTAAGTCACAAGCTAGTTTTTGTCCGTCAGCGGTCTCGACTGTTGTAACTTTTTTATTCCCCTCAAAATGACTAACAGTGGTCAAATATTTTAAATTAACTCCTGCTTTTGAATGGTATCTAGAATAGAAGTTAGATACCTCAGTAGATACGGTACGTGACATTACTCTTTCTGTCGCTTCTAGTACTATTACGTCTAGACCTGATGAAATTGAAACTGCTGCAACTTCTAAACCAATATACCCTGCGCCAATAATCACTAGTTTCTTAGCTTTTTTTAGCTTAGGTAATATCTCATCTACGTCTGCTAAGGTTCGAACATAGTGAATACCGTCCAGATCTGATCCAGGTACTTTAAGTCGACGTACCTTGCTACCGGTGGCGAGCATCAGACCATTAAATTTTAAAAGGCGATCATTATTTAGCCTTACATGAGATTTTCCAAGATCAAGCTCTATTGCACGGGCACCTAATTCAAGATCAATATTGTTGCTCTCATAGAACTTTAATGGGCGTAGGAAAAGGCGTTCGCGTTGAAGCTCGCCTGCCATATATTTTTTAGAGAGTGGTGGACGTTGATAGGGGAGGTAAATTTCTTCCCCGACAAGTGTAATGCTTCCCTCATACTTGTTTTGTTGTAATGTTTGTATGGCTTGGGCAGCAGCTTGACCACCTCCAACGATGACAAAGTTTTTTGTCATGGATTTATTTATTTCCGATTTTTGTTGAGTATAGTCATCTTAACTTTTCTAGATAGGTAAGCGAGAAATGATTCGTGCAATTCAGGTAAAAGAATTCGGCGGCCCTGAGGTTTTAAAATGGGTAGAAATTGATTTAGGAGAGCCTGGGCCTGGAGAGGCTCGGATTGTCCATAAGGCAGTTGGCCTTAACTTTATTGATACCTACCGTCGTTCCGGACTGTATCCCATAGATCTACCAAGTGGTTTAGGAACAGAGGCCTCTGGCATTGTTACCAGTGTTGGTTCAGATGTTCATCATGTTGCTCCTGGGGATCGAGTTGCCTATGCCATGGGCCCCCAAGGATCCTATTCTGAGGAGCGGATAATGCCTGCGAAGTGGCTTGTGAAGCTTCCAGAGGACATAAACGATGAGATTGCTGCAAGCATGATGCTTAAGGGATTAACAAGCTGGTATCTATTACGTCAAACATATTCTGTCCAGCCTGGAGAGTGGATACTTCTCTATGCGGCAGCTGGTGGTGTTGGACTTATTGCAGCTCAATGGGCCCGCAAACTAGGAGCACATGTTATCGGTGTTGTCAGTACAGAGGAAAAAAGACAGCTAGCCCTGAACCATGGATGCGAAACCGTATTACTTGCAACAGATGACATAGTGACCAAGGTGAGAAACTTGACAGGAGGTGAGGGTGTTCCAGTGGTCTATGATCCGGTAGGAAAAGATACCCTTATTACATCATTAGATTGCCTTAGGCCGAGGGGGCTTTTGGTTAGTTTTGGGAATGCATCAGGGCCTGTCGAGGGACTTAATTTATTAGAGCTTGCTAAGCGCGATTCACTCTATGTTACGAGGCCTGGTCTTTGGACTTATGTGAAAAATAGAGAGGATCTAGAAGCGGGTTGTGCTGATTTATTTAAACAGGTGCTTGGTGGGCATATCGATATCAAAATTGGTCAGCGTTTTGATCTTTGCGATGCTGCTGATGCTCATCGTGCATTAACATCACGTCGAACAATAGGGTCTTCGGTCTTGTTACCCTAGTTTAGGTTGGAAGAATTCAAGGAACGGGGCTTAGTGGCCAAAGTAAAGGTAGCATCAACATCACAGTTATGAATACAACAATCGTTAAGGGTAGGCCAAGTCTAATATAGTCAGCGAACTTGTAGCCACCAGGTCCCATAACTAAAATATTAGCAGGATGAGATATTGGGCTTGTGAAACTAGCCGATGCAGCCATTGCTACAGCCATCATTGCAGTTTGAGGCGCGATTCCTAGATCAGCGCTAGCTGATAGAACGATTGGAGACATGAGTACGACAAGCGCTGCTGTTGGAATTATCATCGTCCCAGCAGCTGTTACAAGATAGAGCCCTGCTATTACCCACCAAGGCCCCATTGGCCCTAATAGATTCATTGTTTGCTGTGCTAAAAATTCTGCTGCTCCTGATTGTTCCATAGCCGTTCCTAGAGGCAGCATTCCAGCAATCAAAAAGATGGCGCGCCAGTCGATCGCGCGATAGGCTTCTTCCATAGTTAGGCAACGCGTTAGCACCATTAATGTTCCACCAATAATTGCTGCTATATAGATAGGCAGCAAACCAATTAGGACCGTTCCAACAACCGTCAGCATTATTCCACCGGCAAGTGGTGCTCGGGTGGTATCTATAGTTCTCTGAGTGATTGGTGTAAGAATCAAAAATTCGGGGTCTTTCTCTAGAACTCTTAGTTTTTCTCTTGGTCCAAGAACTAATAAAGCATCACCTGACTGTAGAATTAACTGATCAAGGTTTGATCGGATCGCCTCGCCTTTACGCCAAACAGCCACTAATTCCAAACCATATTTGTCACGGAAATTAACCTCAGATAACGGTTGTCCTGCAAGCGTAGAGCGTGGGTCTAAGGTGGTTTCAAGTAAGCTTAGGCGATCTGATTCAAATGCCTGGAAATCTGTAGGAGCGCCCCTCTCTACCTTAAGTTCTTGAAGCCCTCTAAGAACGTCCAGGTCCTCTTCCCGACCTTGAATTAACAGCAGGTCTCCACTACGGAGAGACTGATCCGATTCTGGCATTATTCGTAGCTCTCCCTCTCGAAAAAGGGCTAGCAGACGAAAATCGAAAGCGTCGCCGATCCGGCTTCGCATAAGAGTGTCTCCTGCTAATTGAGATTCACGCGGTACTCGGACCACAAAAATACGTTCTTGTAGACGATATTTTTCACTTAAGTCCTCTTCATTTACTTCGCGGCACTCAGAAAATTCGGTGGAGCGTTGTAGTTCTTCTAATGTGTCCGAACTAGTTTGCAGCAGTAGAGTGTCTCCGGGTTTGAGCGGGACATAGGCTAGATTCACACGACGAACCAAATCGCCGCGCCGAATTGCGAGCACATTAGCTCCATGCGTTTTACGGAACTCTGAGTGATGTAATAGCTTTGCAACAAGTGGCGAATTATTTGCCACAACAACTTCAGCCAGCTTTACTTGTCCCGCCATTAAGCCTTGAAGAACTGGGGCTTCGCGTTCAATTACTAACTCACTCCAGCGTTGAAACTCTCGGAACCGATCAAGTCTTCCTTGGACCGTAAGTTTTTGTCCCCCTTTCAGCACGGTTTGACGTGATGGCATCAGTTCGGTTTTACCTTTGTGCTCTATAGCAATGACAATCAAGCCTGCTGCTGCACCTATTCGGCTTTGACCGAGTGTTTTTCCAACAAGAATAGAATCTTCGGGTACACGCATTTCAAATGCACGTGAATGCAGTCCATATAGGGTGCGAAGATTACGTTGACTTCGTTTTTGTGTTGCTTCTTCTTTGGCCTTTGGCAGTAGATAGCGAGCTGCTATAGCCATGAAGAGGGTGCCAGATACCAGAGCAGCTATACCTATTGGCGTGAAATCAAACAATCCGAAGGTGGTTTCACCTGCTTGCTGGAGTGCACCACTGATTAAAAGATTTGGTGGTGTTCCGATCATTGTAGTGAGACCGCCAAGTAGGCTTCCATAAGCTAACGGCATAAGTAATCGGGAAGCTGCGATTCGTGTACGTCTGGCGATTTCGATTACTACGGGTAGCATTAATGCTGCAACCCCAATATTGTTCATAAAAGCAGAAAGGCCTCCAGCCGTTAACATAATCACAATGATCATGCGACGTTCTTGTCTACCTGCAAGCCTCAAAACCGTGTGACCGATCACATTAGCAATACCAGTTCTGGTCAAACCATCACTTAATATGAACATTGCCCATACAGCTATTACGGCGGGGTTAGAAAATCCAGCTACAGCTTCCTCTGGAGTAACTAATGTAGTTAGAACTAGTATCCCTAATACCATTAGGGCTACAACGTCCATACGGATTTTTTCGCTAACAAATAAAGCTAGCGATATAACCAAAATGGTAAGAACAAGTCCGATTTCAAACGTCAAAATCTATTAATCCGTAGGATTTTTATACATCAGTTTGGAGTACAAACACCACAGTAACTCTTTAATTCTAAACCTTAGAAGAACTTACAGAAAGCAAAAACAATCAAGATTAATAAAAGATAATATCTCTTCCGCTATATTCTTTGGTACCTTGCGATCAAGAATCAAAAATTGATTTAATCAATTTAAATCAGAAAAGTTAATTTGAGATAAATTATTAATGAACTTCTTCCAAAATATCATCTCAACTCTGATGAAGAGGTCCGTAAAATCTAAATACTCGGGCCTTGAAGATTTTGGTGTTCTTCAAAAAGACATAAGTAAGGCTGTTAAGTCTGTAATGTCAGCAAATGGTGAAGTCTCATCACTTGTTTATGCAGAGCATCTATTAGAGCTTATTGAGAATAAAAATGATGGAGAGCTTATTACTTTTCTAAAAGAATTAAAAAATAATTACGATATAGATACTAGGGCTTTAATTGATGAAGTAAAAAATTACTCTATTGAGAAAAGCGATGAGAATCTTAAAAAGGTTACGTTGGCATCTGAGCCTGGATGGCATGAGATTTTTAGGAGATTAAATGCAACACCAAATGGCACATACAGACTGGTAAAATTAAGAGAAAGAATCAAAAATCTTAAAGATAAAAGCCTTGATTCATTTGAAACAAGCTTACTCAAATTATTCAAATATTGGTTTAATCCTTCTTTTCTTGTATTAGAGAAAATAGATTGGTCTACTCCTGCAAGTATCTTAGAAAAAATTATTGCCTATGAAGCTGTTCATGCAATTACTTCATGGGATGATTTAAGGGCTAGGCTCGCTCCTTCGGATAGAAAATGCTTTGCTTTTTTTCATCCTTTAATACCAGATGAACCTCTAATATTCGTCGAAGTGGCTCTTTGTAAAAAGGTTCCTGAGTCTATAAATGAGATAATTAAAATAGAGCGAAATGTAATAAATCCTGAACATGCAGATACGGCTGTATTTTACTCAATATCTAACTGTCAGAACGGCCTGGCGGGAATATCTTTTGGGAATTTTTTAATAAAGAAAGTTGCACATGACCTGAAAACTTCACTGCCTAATTTAAAGAGTTTTGTGACTCTATCCCCTGTGCCTGGGCTAATGAGATGGATAGAAAAAAATGATCCAGATTTGCATGAAAAATGCATTAATGGGCAAGTGAATAATGAGACTTTCCTAAAGAAAGCTCTTTTCTATCTTACAAAATCAAATAGACAGGATGGGCTTCCAAATGATCCTGTATCAAGATTTCATCTTGGCAATGGCGCTATATTAGAAAAAATTAACTTAAATGCTGATAATTCTAAAAAAGGGGTTTCCGAATCTCTAGGCCTTATGGTTAATTACTTATATGACCTAGATATAGTAGAAAAAAATCATGAGCTATTTTTTAAAACTAAAGAAGTTAAAGTTTCCCATGAAATTAAATCTTTAAATAAGACTCTTTAATTGAAAAAGAGCGCTTATGCCATAAATTATCGTTTACTAAGAATCGTCTGGTAGTGGACGAAGCAGATCATCCATTCTTCTAGTAAGTTGATTAAATTGATAAGTAGGTATGCGGTATTTCCACCCATTTAGTTTTTGACCTAACTCAAGCACTTCCATTTCTGCAGAGGAGCTAACATCGGAAACGACCTCCTCATTCGCAAAGCTATTTAAATCATCATGATCTAGATTCAGGGCAACCCAACCTTCGTCATCCTGTCTTATAGATTCAACTATTAAAATGAGCCCATCAAAAGTACGAAATTCAGCTATTGTTATATCTTCTTCGAAACTATCATGTAATTCTACATCCTGGAGGGAAAGACCAGAGAGCGTACTGCCAATCGTATTTGCAATGCTTTCATATTGAAGTTCACGACTTTCAGGAATATCAGAAACAGTGAAATTTGATTGATCCGAGTCATTTTTAAAGATAGTTAAAGTTTCACCATCAGGGTGTTGCAATTTAACTTGCTGTATTCGATTTGTGGAGATAGATAATATTTCTGTATCCAACCAGTCTGTAGGAGACCTGCCTGCTTCAGGGTCTCTATCGATCAGGTAACTTTGTGTTTGGTCTGCTTTCCGAACATAAACTTGGTTATCTCCAGCAGAATCTCCAACGATGACGTTCACTGGAAGATCTGACCCAACTAATCGGATGCCAAGACCCCCCGCATCTTCTCTTTCTATTGATTCAACGCCTAGTCGGTCATGCCATTCAGGCCTTGATGTTTTTTCCTCTAGTATTCGTGCCTCAGCAAGAGTTAGTAACATACGATTAATTTTTTGCGTATCAGCTGGATAACCACTACGTTCAGTAACAGTCCACCCGTCTGTACTTAAATTAAGTGTAGTAACAACTGTGTTACCCCTTTCAGCAAGCTCAATTAACTCGATACTATTAAGTTCCTCCAGTAATCCAGAAAATAATAGATTAGTTACCATGCTTGCTGGTTCTTGATTGCGTTGTCCGACTAACGCAAGAACACTCAAAATTAAGAAAGTTCCAGCAAGGACTATTAAGGTGCGATTAGTCATCGTTATGTACCTTTCCGTTTTCTTCTCAGAGCGACCGTTCCTAGGGCAAATAAAGTCAAAAGCAAAGGTACGACCACTATGTTTATCGCCTGTAGAATAACTCCTAATCGCTCAATGTCTTGGTCAAGGTTTCGTTGTACTGCTCTAAGGTCCTGTCTGATACGTATTTGTTGATCTAAAAAACGTTGTACTTCAGCTTGTTGTTCTGGGCTAGCTAAGAGCGCTCCCTCATCGGTTCTAGCAGCCTGTAGTTCAGCTAGTCTGGTTTCAGTTTCAGTAAGTTCAGCTTGCAGTAGTTGCTCGGTTTGTCGAAATTGAGCATCTGCATCTCTACGGAGTGCTTCGACTCGCGTAAATGGTCGAGAATATGTGCCCCGTGCACGAATACCAATTAGTTCGGCACTTCCAGATAAATTATCGAGAGAATTAATTACAAAATCCCCATTACTTGCGAAAGCCGTTGTTAACTGTTGACCAAGGAAATTTTGTCTTTGCACCCATAGTCGATCACTTAGGAAATCAACATCTCCAACTAGAATGACATTTGCGTTCTCAATAGAGTTTGTGTGGTTATTGGAGGCTGGAGATGGTTCTGGAATCGAAGCAGCAACTTCAGAATCTGGAATTATGTCTTGGGGTTGTCCATCGGGGAATGCGGTGGTTAATTGGCCAGTAATGCGAGCAGCTAGAATATATGACTCACCTGTGGGCACAAAACCGTCCTGGAGCATTTCTGGATCCGATAACATTTGGACCTGTATCGCAGGTAAGAGAGCAGCATCTAAACTTGAAGTAAGAAGAGGTTCGATTTCTGCTGTACTTCCATCTAGCAGAGTGAAATGTCCAGTACTACCTAAATTGAGGGTACTAAGACCATCTGTAATAACGTCATCATTGTCCATTGCAGCGCTGTTAAGACCAAGTAAACCAAGATGTCTTATGGGCCTTAAACCGGCTCCAGTGCTTATGCTAAGAGCTAACTGGTTATCTGCTACAACCTCAGTATCAGTGAAACCGATGCCCCACGCAGCCAACAAAGGATCAAGATTGGAACTGCTTCCAGCCGCCATTGCAGCCGGATCTCCACCGGAATTAAGCATATCAATTTCAGCAAATGGGTCGAGGAATATAAGAGCACGACCGCCACGAAGAATAAACTGATCAATGGCATAGAGAGTTTCAAGTCCAAGGCCTTTAGGATGTACTAGCCATAGAACATCAAGTTCCTCTTCTATAGTTGTTAGAGACGATGAAAGAGTACGGACTTCAAACAGTTGTTCTGCCTGGGTATAAATAACCCATGGTTCAGTAGGTCGCTGCATCTGTGGGTCAAATCCAGGTGTCATAGGTACACCAGCGAGGAGTCCCACAACAACTTTTTCGGGTCGCGCAAGGCTATAAATCATTCTTGCAATTTCGTATTCAAGAAATCGCTCTCGGTCAGGATTAAAAATGCTAATGATTTCTTCTTCGCCAACACTATTAGTCCCTACAAGCCCAAAATAAATTGCCTGTCCGAGCCCTAGATTAATGGGCTGTAATCCAAACTGGGCAGCCCTATCTTCGTCTTCAGAAAACGGAACTGGATCGATTATGTTTAAATTTAAATTTTCTCCAGCTACAGCATCTAACTCTTCCAATAGTTCTCGAACTCGAGTAGCAAAATTTCTAAGCGGTGTAATATCTGATGTCTCGGTATCCGAGAAAAAATAATAAAGGTTAATTGGTTCTTCAATGTTTGATAGGAGCGCACGAGTTCCAGGGGATACTGTGTAGAGGTTGTTCTCTGTCAAATCGAATCTTAAACCACTCAGTAGGGCGTTATTTGCAGTAACAGCAGCAATGAATACCAATCCTAAAAGGACTAGTGAGGCTGTTCCAATTTTTCGCTGTGTCTGAGTGCTCATGGTGTATCTAGCTGCCTTTTTTGATATTCAGTGTTAATACATTCGCATAAAGAAATGTGCTGATAAGTAACGCAAAATAGACTAAGTCACGCAGGTCTATAACTCCCTTGCTTATGCTGGAGAAATGAGTCAAAAAACTTAAGCTGGCAATGGAATCTATGATGGTTTGAGGCACCCATCCAACCAAGGGACTAAGTATTGGCTGAAATCCTGCCAGTAGAAATATAAAGCAGATGACTACCGTAAGGATAAAAGCAATAACTTGATTATTGGTTGTAGCAGATATAAATGAACCGATAGCCAAAAATCCACCAGCCATCAAAAAGCTACCTAAGTAAGCAGCAAAGATAACACCGTTATCAGGATTGCCTAGGTAATTGACTGTGATCCATATTGGAAATGTAAAAAAAAGAGCCATTCCTGTGAATAGCCAAGAGGCTAGAAACTTTCCCGTAACAGATTCCCAAATTTCTAACGGAAGAGTTAGCAATAGCTCTATGGTTCCAGTTTTTCTTTCCTCTGCCCAAAGACGCATAGAAAGAGCGGGCACAAGGAAAAGATATAGCCATGGATGGTAATTGAAGAATGCTGCCAGACTTGCTTGCCCACCATTATAAAAATTTCCAAAATTAAAGGTGAACCATCCTGAAAGGACCAGGAAAATAACTATAAAAACGTAGGCAAGTGGTGTAGAGAAGTAGCCTCGTAATTCACGGCGCAAAATAGCAAGTACTCCATTCATGCGGCCGCTCCCCCTGTGATAGTTCTGAATACCTCGTCTAATCGACCTGACTCAAGGTGGAGTTCTGAAAATTCCCAACCTTTTGTAGCGCCAAGTTCTGTGATGGCTTGTAGCGGTATCTTTCCGCTATCAGGAAACGCTATAAGTTGATTGCTGTGTTCGTCAACTTCCGTACTAATGATTTCTGGCAAAGAGTTGATTGCCTCGCGAACTGCGTTAAGTTCAGAAGGTTCTGAAAGCTTTATTGATACCGCATTGTGAAATTTAGACTTGGCTTCTAGGTTTTTCGGAGTATCGTCTGCGAGTATCTGACCATCAGAAATAATGATTGCTCGATTACACACAGCGTCGACTTCTTCCAAAAGATGCGTTGAGATAATAATGATTTTATTCTCCGACATCTTATTGATAAGTTTTCTTACCTCATATTTTTGATTGGGATCTAAACCATCTGTGGGTTCATCGAGTATCAAAACCTTTGGATCATGAAGAATAGCTTGCGCAAGACCAACACGACGGGTATATCCCTTAGACAAGGTATCAATTTTCTGATTAAGCACATGTTTCAAATGTAGCAGTTCGTAAACCTCATCCAGCCTATGTAGTCGTTCTGAGCCTTTAAGGTTTCGGGAATCTGCGATAAATTCAAGAAATGATTTAGCAGTCATTTCGGGATAGCTTGGAGCACCTTCTGGCAGGTAGCCAATCATTTGTTTTGCTTTGGTTGCTTGAGTTTCAATATCAAAACCGCAAACAGTGGCTTTGCCAGAAGTTGGCGGCAAGAAACCCGCAATGATTCGCATCGTTGTCGTTTTTCCAGCTCCGTTAGGACCAAGAAAGCCTAGAACTTCGCCTGGCTGGACTTGGAAAGTTAGATTATTGACAGCAACAAGAGACCCGTATTGTTTACTTAATTCTTGGCAATCAATCATTATTGGCACCACTTATGCTACGCATATTTATTTTTTTAACACCTAGGTACAAGCCGGGATTTTGCATATAGGCACAAAATTTTCAAGTTTTTTATGATATTAAGTTACTGAGGATCTAGTATCTTTCCGTCAACGTCCATTAAGGCTAACTCACCAAGGTTTAGTACACGTACCTCTTCTTCAATTTCAGCCAGATCACCTACCACAACCCAAATTAATTGGTCTGGTTTCAGTTGATTTCTAGCGGCAGAATTTGCTTCCTGAACACTCACATCACTGACTAGGTCAGCATATTGTTCCCAGTAATCATCCGGTAGCGTAAAACGTACCATTTGTGCAATATCGTTAGCGACGGCTTGTGCTGTTTCCCATCTTCCAGGCAGGGTAAGTGTATTTCGTTTCTTAGACGTAGCTACTTCTTCGTCATTGACCGGCCTATCATTCAGTAACTCACGCAGTTCTCGGTCAAGCTCTATAAGTGAATCTGCAGTTCGATCGCTTTGCACTGGAGCATAGACAATAAATGGTCTTTGATTCATGGTGTCAACAAGCATTGAACGTACACCATATGACCATGCTTTATCTTCTCTAAGGTTCATATTAATACGCGAAGTGAAGCTGCCTCCAAATATGTCATTGAAGGTTTGTAGTGCTAGTTCTCTTTCGTCCGATTTAGCAAATACAACTTGACCACCAATTATGATGCTCTGTTCAGAACCTGGGCGATCTACTAGGATAATTCTAGATGATTCTGGAAGCTCAACCGGGGGAATGCTTTTCTGTGGTATTTCATTACTAGCCCAGTTTGAAAAAAACGATTCTAGTACTGGCACTATCTCTTCCAGGCTGGTATCACCAACAACAATCATTGTTGCATTATTAGGTCTAAACCAAGTTTCATGAAATGTCTGTAGATCGGTGTTAGAAAGACTCGTAATAGCTTCTTCTGTACCCGAACCTGTCATGGGGAGTGAATAAGCATGCCCTTCGCCATAAATGAGGGCTGGAAAAATCCTCAGAGCCATACTCATAGGCGTTGTTTTTTCGCGCTGAATATGCGAAATACTGAGTCTTTTTTGGCGGACCAACTCCTGTTCTGGAAAAGTTGGATTAAGAATTACATCGCTATAGATTTCTAGAGAATCCTCAAGGTTTTCTTTTAATGCTGAAAGATTTACAAAAGAGTAATCAATATTAGCTCCTGTTCTTAGTTGAGCTCCCAACCCAGCTAATTCTTCACTGATCTCCAATGCTTCACGTGATTCTGTTCCCTGATCCAACATGGTCATAGCCATATTTGCAGTACCAGGACTTGCAAATTGATCAGACGCGTAACCAGAGTTTAATTGCAGACTAAAGTTGAGCACCGGGATTGCATCACGACGGGCAACAATAAGACGCATACCATTTGAAAGCTCTGTACGCTCAAGTGTTGGAAATGCGGATTCAGGGAAGGTATTAGGTATTGGTGGTTCGGATCTATCAACATCTTCCCCGGAGGCTATGAGTTGTTCTTCAAAAGGGTTTATTTCAAGAACGAAAGCTTTCTTGGCCAACCATTCACGGGCTACATCACGGACATTGGCTGGCCTAACAGAATTAATAATGCTTAGGGAATCTTTGTAAGCATCAGGGCGACCACCAAAAACCGCACTTTCCGCTAGAATTCCTGACTTTCCGCCAAACCCTCCTACACGCTCAATACCACGAATTAGGCTAGCACGTGTCTGGGTTATTACACGGTCAAGTTCTTCTTGGGTTGGGCCTTCATCAATAAAGCGTTCTATTTCTTCATTCATGATCCGCTCAACTTCACTTAAGTCTTGGCCCGGTTGGGCTGTTGCCCAGACGGCATAAGCGCCAGAAATTTCACCAAGAAATAGATAACCGCCAACATCAGTTGCTATTTGTTCTTCATAAACCAAACGTTGGTAGAGACGAGAATTGGCACCCTTACTTAGGACAGCATCAGCAAGCGATAGCCGTTCTGAGTCTACACTTCCCCATTCAGGGACAGGCCAGGTTTTATAGATTCTGGATTGTGGGACACGATCTTCTATTGTCATCCTTCGTTCTTGATCAAGCGAAGGCACCCACGTTTCCATCCGCGCTATTGGTGGACCAGGAGGAATATGGCCGAAGTGACGCTGGACTGTATTTTTAGCAGTTTCAACATCCACGTCTCCTGCAAGAACTAGCGTTGCGTTATTTGGGCCATAATAGTTTTGAAACCATAGATACACATCTTCAAGACTGGCGGCGTTTAAGTCTTCCATCGATCCGATCGTCGTCCAAGAATAAGGATGTCCATTTGGAAAGACGTTTTCAGTTATGTAGTCAAAAGCTCTCCCATAAGGTTGATTTTCTCTTTGCCGTTTTTCGTTCTGAACAACGCTACGCTGCTCGTCAAGTTTTTCTTGGTCTATGGCCCCAAGCAGGTGTCCCATACGATCCGATTCCATCCACATTGCAAGATCTAGGGCTGTTGTGGGGACGGTCTGAAAATAATTTGTACGATCTGAATTCGTTGTGCCATTCATGCTAGTGGCACCTACTTGTTGAAAGGGTGCAAAATACTCATCGTTATAGTTTTCACTACCATTAAACATAAGATGTTCGAAAAGATGGGCAAAACCTGTTTTTCCTTCAATCTCATTTTTTGAGCCAACGTGATACCAGAGTGTTACAGCAACTATTGGCGCTTTTCTGTCTTCATGGACAATGACACGTAGCCCATTATCTAAATAGAATTCCTCAAAAGGGATATCAAGCTCCACTTCTTGGGCGCAGATAATTCTAGTAAAGGTAACTAAGCAGAGAAAAATAATTGATCGTTTCATGGTTCGTCTC
>TARA_B100000686_G_scaffold219200_1_pt1 | contig 18534 bp, 19 predicted proteins | sample TARA_B100000686 | Tara Oceans TARA_B100000686 (sample SAMEA2622733) | marine metagenome | biome: marine biome (ENVO:00000447); feature: marine epipelagic mixed layer (ENVO:xxxxxxxxx); material: "saline water (ENVO:00002010), including plankton (ENVO:xxxxxxxx)" | depth 150 m
TTTTTTTTAATTAGTAAAGAAACAGATTTATTAAATAAATTATGAGATTAAGAATTATTCGCATTGACATAATATTTTTATTATTATATTTTTATTATAAGAGAGGAAAATAAGACATATTGTATTATTACCTTCATCCTCTTTAGTTCTATTCTAGAATGCTTATTTTTAAATAAGCATTCTAGTTTTTTTATTTATATATTGGAGATTTTATTTATGAAATGTGTTGGTGATAACTTAGAAAATTTTAAAGTTGTTGGGGTAAAACCAAATTTTAATGTTCATGAGGAGAATGGTCAAAGTGCATTTGAAGACATAACGGAGACTTCTTTTAAAGGCAAATGGAAAGTTATTTATTTTTATCCAAAAGATTTTACTTTCGTTTGTCCTACTGAGATAGCAGAATTTTCTAGATTGAACTCTGAATTTTTGGATAGAGATTGTATTGTTATGGGAGGAAGTACAGATAATGAGCATTGTAAATTAGCTTGGAGAAGAGAACATTCAGATTTGAATAAGCTAAACCAATGGAGTTTTGCAGATACGGAAGGTTCATTAGTTGACCAGCTTGGAGTAAGGTCTTCGGAAGGTGTTGCATTAAGAGCTACTTTTATAGTTGATCCTCATAATACTATTCAACATATATCTGTTAATAATCTTGATGTAGGAAGAAATCCTTCTGATACATTAAGGATATTAGATGCTCTTCAGACCGATGAATTGTGTCCTTGTAATAGACCTCTTGGAGGCGATACTTTATAGCAGATGGGTATTCGTATGAATGATATATCTCTTCTAGATAATCTTCCTAATTATGCAAAAGATTTAAAGTTAAATTATTCTAAAATTAAAAATGAAGAAATTTTAGATAAAAAACAATTATATGGATGTTTATTTATAGGGGCTTTAACTTCTAACCATAAAGAATTTATAAACTTTATTAGAGAAGAAGTTACAGGTCATTTAAGTGAAGAAGAAATGCATTCTGTATATGCTGCTTATAGTATAATGAATATGAATGTTATTTATTATAGATTTACTCATATGGCAAAAGGTTTTGATTATTCATCTATGCCAGCTAATTTAAGAATGCATGTCATGTCTAATCCAGGAGTTGATAAATTAGTTTTTGAAATGTGGTGTCTCTCAGCTTCTATAATACTCGGATGTGAAAAATGTATGAATGCGCACGAGACTGAATTAAAATCAGAAGGAGTTACTTCTATACAAATTCAAACTATTGCCAGAGTCTCTGCAATCATTTCAGCTATAGGAAATGTAATAAAGAGTCAAAATTAGTCTAAAGATATATATTTAGATTTAAATCTAGGTTATAGCTATAATATAAATAAAATTATATTTTTGGAAGGTTTATGAGAGATATACACTATCCGGGTCGTTCACCTGTTTATTCTTCATCAGGAATGGCTTCTACCTCACATCCTTTAGCTACGAAAGCGGCTATTGATATTTTAACTAGAGGAGGAAATGCAATAGATGCCGCAGTAACGGCTGCAGCTGTTTTAGCCGTGGTAGAGCCTCATTCTACGGGTGTTGGCGGAGATCTCTTCTGTTTATATCATCAAAACAATTCTAGTGATATTATTGCTTTGAACGCATCAGGAAGTGCTCCAGCTGCAGTAACATTAGAAAAATTAGAAAACTTAGGTATTAAAGATAATATTCCTTTTCAAAGCCCACATGCTGTAAGTGTACCTACTGGAGTTGCAGGTTGGTTAAAGTTAATGGAAGATCATGGAACACTTCCAATGACAGATATTCTGGAGCCGGCGATAAAATTTGCACAGGATGGATATATTGTTGCTGACGTTATAGCAGATGCATGGAAGAGAGATACTGAAAAGTTATATGCTGATGAGGATTGTAAAAACTTATTTTTACCTAATAATAACTTTTTAAAGGCAGGAGACATACACTACCAACCGCAATTAGCAGAAACTCTTATAAATATTGCTGAAAATGGAAGAAAAGGGTTTTATGAAGGTTTTGTTGCAAAAGATATGGTTGATAAATTAAATTCGATGGGAGGTTTACACACATTAGATGATTTTGCCATGGCTGAGGCAAATTATGTAGAGCCAATATCGGCCAATTATAGGAATGTAAAAGTATATGAATGTCCTCCAAATGGACAAGGTGTAATAGCGTTGATGATTATGAAATTACTTGAAGGGTTTAGCTTTAATGAAATGGAAGTTAATTCAGCTTCCAGAATTCATCTTCAGGCAGAGGCTACTAAAATAGCTTTTAGTCATAGAAGTCATTATTTGGCAGACCCAGAATTTAGTGATGTGCCTGTCAGTAATTTATTATCTGGTAGCTATATAGAAAACTTAAGAAGTTTAATAAAGATTGATAGTTGTATAAAAAATACTTATAAACCAGATTTACCTAAACATGATAATACCGTCTATATTTCTGTAGTTGATCAAAATAAAAATGCAGTTTCATTAATAAACTCAATATTTAAATCTTTTGGGAGTGGGATAGTAGCTCCCAAATCAGGTGTTTTGTTTCATAATAGGGGAGCTAGCTTTGTTCTAAAACCTGACCATCCTAATGTTATTGAAGGGGGTAAGAGGCCTATACATACCATTATTCCTTCATTGGTAATGAAAAATAATAAGCCATTTTTATCTTTTGGTGTTATGGGTGGCGATTATCAACCTATGGGGCAGGCACATGTATTATCAAATATAATAGATTACGGTATGGACCCGCAGGCAAGTTTGGATGCTGCTAGAACTTTTTATTTTGATGGAGTTTTGGATTGCGAAAAAAGTATTTCAGAAGGTGTTAGAGATCAATTAAAAAATATAGGACATAATGTTCAAGTTTGTGATTTGCCACTTGGTGGTGGTCAAGTTATTCAATATAACCATGAAAATAATTCTTTAGTTGGTGGCTCTGACCCTAGAAAAGATGGGTGTGCTTTAGGTCTATAAATTAGTTATTAAGGTCCATATAACATCCTGATTTGATAGCTAAGTTTTTAACTTCTTCATATATTTTATCAATAGTAGGTGTTGGAATTCCAACTATTTTTCCTGCTTCTGAAACAGATTTAGTTAACGCATCTATTTCCATAGGTCGGCCAAGTTCTAGATCTTGTAAAGTAGAAGTTTTATGAGCCCCTACTTTTCTAGTTCCATCAATTCTTTTTTCTAAACTAATTGAAAATTTTATACCAAGTGCTTCTGCTACATTTTGTCCTTCAATCATCATTTTTCGTACTGTAGCACAAGATTTTTTGTTGTTGGCTATATCTTCAAGAGTTTTACCAGTTAATGCACTTATAGGATTAAAGGCTAAATTTCCCCATAATTTCATCCATATATCATTTCTTATATTTTTTCTTACAGGAGATTTCAAACCAGATTCTATTAATATTTTTGATAAATTTTTTGCACGTTCAGAAATTTCTCCACTTGGTTCGCCTATAGGGAATCTATCACCTTCCATATGATAAACAAATCCAGGCTTTTTTATTTCTGCTGCCGGATAAACCACACAACCAAGAGCACGTTCAGGTTTAATATAATCCCATTGTAAATTCTTTGGATCTACAGATTTAAGTTTGAAGTCTTCAAATTTATCATTGCTTTTATAAAAATACCACCAAGGCAGACCATTCACTGCTGAAACTACTATAGTATTTTCCTTTAAAAGAGGCAAAATCATTTTTGCAGTTAATGCCGCTGAATGTGCTTTTAAAGTAACTATAATGATATCTTGTTTTTCAAAATCATTGGGATTATCACTTGCAATAGGTTTGCAAAAGTATTCGTCATCACTTTCTATGCTTTGCATTAAAAGTCCATTATTTTTTATAGCTTTTAAATGATCACCTCTACATATTAGAGAAACGTTCATTTTATTTTTATGCAATAAGGCACCTATATAGCTTCCTATAGCTCCAGATCCAAATATACAAATATTCATTTTATTCCCAATTTATCAGCTAATCCAATTCTTTGTAGTTTTCCTGTAGGGCCTTTAGGGATTGCATCTAGTATTACTATTTTTCTAGGAATTTTGAATTTAGCTAATTTATTTTTACAGTAATTTTTAAGGTCTTCTTCTGAACAATTTGAATTATCTTTTAATACTACTGCGGCAGAAAGGTCTTCACCCAATTTTTCATGAGGGACAGAAAAGGTGACCGCTTGTTGTACATTTTCATGATCCATTAATGCTTCATCAATTTCCTTAGGGCTAATTTTTTCTCCACCTCTATTTATAATTTCTTTTATTCTTCCGCTTATCTTTAAATATCCTTCTTCATCAAAAATTCCTTCGTCTCCAGTCAGAAACCATCCTTTATAAAAACTTTCAGAATTTGCTTTTTCGTTATTTAAATAACCTTCAGTAACATTATCTCCTTTTATAATTATTTGTCCTTCAATATGCGGTTTATTTTTAATAATTTTTTTATTTTTTAAAAGTGCTACTTCAGGTCCTGCTTTTATACCTACAAATCCTGCTTTTCTCTTTTTCGGAGGTAAGGGATTTGAAGTCATTTGATGTGCGGCTTCAGTCATTCCATAAGATTCAATCACAGATGTTCTAAAAGCTTTTTCTAGGTTTTGCATTACTATAGAAGGTAAAGAAGCTGAGGAAGACCTTATAAACTTTAAGGGATTGTTCTTGATTATTTCTTTATTACGTTCTGAGCGTGCCAATATGGTTTGATGCATAGTGGGTACGGCAGTATACCATGTAGGTTTAAATTCATTGACCCATTTAAAAAATTGAAGTGTATCAAACCCGGAAGGGGTTATAATAGAACCTCCATTAAAAATTGGCGCCAAAATTGCAGCTACAAGACCATGAATGTGGAACATTGGCATAATATTTAGGCATCTATCATTTTTATTTAAATTTAATGTGTGTGAAATATTTTTGGCTGAAGAAACTAGGTTTTTGTGTGTTAATGGAACCATTTTAGGTCTTGAAGTCGTCCCAGAAGTATGCAGTATCATTGCAATATTTTTTTCAGAATATTTATTATTAGATATAGGTTTTTTTTCTTTTATATCGATATCTAAGCTAGTAACTTTCTGAAGATTTTTATTATTAAGATTTATTACTCTGATATTTAACTCGTCTGCGGCTTCACGGGCTAATGCAGATTTATTTTTTTCTATTATTACGATTTTGATATCCAAATCTTTTAAATAAAATTTAAACTCTTCTTTAGTGAAGGAAGGATTTAAAGGACAAGAAATAAAGTTAGAGGCAATAGCAATAAAGGTTGCTGCCATAGAAGAGCCATTATTTAAAACGATTCCAATTTTATCATTTGAATTAAGGTTTAAAGAAGATAATTGTTTATAAGATAAATTTATATATTCTCTTAATTCATGATAAGTCGTTTTTGTCTCACCGGGTGCTTCAAAAACAATGCTTTCTTTATCATTTGAAGCAATTATTTCATATATAGTTTTTTTTATAGTTTTCATATTTTGTAAATATCATCTATAATTTTTTTATTGATAATATATTAAGTAAGAGGAATTACAATGTTAAATGAAGCAAAGTCTAATAATCAAGACACTAATCAGACTGTTCCAAATGATTTAGAATCTTATTGGATGCCGTATACTACTAATAGAAGATTTAAGAAAAATCCAAAATTTTTTGTTTCTGCTAAAGATATGTATTATACGACTTCTGATAATAAAAAGGTTCTTGATGGTATGGCTGGGTTATGGTGTGTCAATGCTGGACATTGTAGACCAAGAATAGTCAAGGCAGTTCAAGATCAAGTTTCTGAAATGGATTATTCTACAGCTTTTAATATGGGGCACCCAAAAGCTTTTACTTTGGCAAATAAATTAGTTGATATTCTTCCAAAAGATATTGATCAAGTATTTTACACTAATTCTGGTTCTGAAGCTGTAGATACTGCATTAAAAATAGCTTTGGCTTATCACAATGCTAATGGAGATAGTAGAAGAATAAGGTTAATAGGAAGAGCTCGCGGTTATCATGGAGTTGGTTTTGGAGGAATGTCTGTAGGTGGAATGGTTGTAAATAGAAAACAGTTTCCTAATCATTTGCCCGGGGTGGATCATCTACAAGACACTCATATTCCAGAAAAAAATGCTTTTTCGAAAGGTCAACCTAAACATGGGGTAGAAAGAGCAAATTCTTTAATTGATTTAATAAATTTGCATGATGCTTCAACTATTGCAGCAGTTATAGTGGAACCTGTAGCTTGTTCAACAGGAGTACTGGTTCCTCCAATAGGATATTTAGAAGAGTTAAGAGAAATTTGTACTAAAAATGGAATTTTACTAATTTTTGACGAAGTAATTTGCGGTTTTGGCAGAATGGGTACGGCTTTTGCTGCTGATAAGTTTAATGTAATTCCAGATATTATGACAATGGCTAAAGGAATAACTAATGCCACTATTCCTATGGGAGCTGTTGCTACTCATAAAAAAATATACGATGCTTTAATGTCTGGTCCAGAGCATATAGTTGAATTATTTCACGGATATACTTATTCAGGACATCCATTGGCTTGTGCAGCAGCTTTAGCAACGCTTGAAGAATATGAAAGTGAAAATCTTTTTGAAAAAGCAGGTAATATGGAATTAATTTTTCAAGAAAATGCTCATATGCTTAAGGATCTAGATAATGTTGTAGATATAAGAACTATTGGATTAGCCGCAGGAATAGAGTTAAAATCTAGAGATGATGGTTTAGGCAAAAGAGCATATGATGTTTTTGATAATTGTTTTGAAAATAACTTGTTGACTCGTTTTACTGGTGAAACTATAGCTATTTCTCCGCCATTAATAATTAATAAAGATGAAGTAAAAACTATTTTTGAAACGTTGAGATCAGCTATTTTAGAGGTTGAATAAAAATTAGGGAGAGTATAGATGGCAACCGTAAATTTAATTAATGAAGAGGATGCTGAAGGTAAAGTAAAAGAAGTTTTTAAAGATATTAGTGAAACAAGAAAAGGTGCTTCTATAAATAATATATGGAAAGCTTTAGCTAATGATCCGGAATTATTAGAAACAACTTGGAATAGATTAAAGGTTGTTATGGGTCCCGGAGCTTTAGATCCTTTAGTAAAGGAATTAATATATATAGCAGTAAGTGTTGTTAATGGATGTGAGTATTGTATTCATTCTCATACAGCTACAGCTAGAAAAAAAGGAATGACTGAGGAAATGAGAGGCGAATTATTATCTGTTATTGCTATGGCTTCTCAAACTAATGCGTTAGCACATGCATATCAAATTGAAGTAGATGAATCTTTTAAAAAATAATAATTATTTTTTTGTTAAAACAAATATTCCTTCTTTAGATAATAAATTATTTAAGAAGTTATCAGGGTTGTTAAGTTTTTTTATTTTATACTCATTATTTGTATATGCTGCTTCTATATAGATATTAAGAATCTTACATATTTCAACAAAATCTTTAATTGTGCATAAATGTATATTTTCTGTTTCATACCATTGACTTGATAGGGACTTTGTCATAGGCATTTTTCCTTCGAATAGTATTTGAAGGCGACATTTCCAATGCCCAAAATTTGGAATAGAAACAATGCATTTTTTTCCTATTCTTAACATTTCATAAAGAATATCTTTAGGTTTGTGTGTAGCTTGTAAAGTTCTACTTAATATGACTATATCAAAAGCGTTATTAGGAAAATGAATTAAGTCTGTATCAGCGTTTCCTTGAATTACTGATAAACCTTTAGAGACACACTCTTGTACGCCTTTGTGGCTTATTTCTATCCCTTGTCCATTGATATTTTTATTAGTTTCTAAATACTGTAATAATGACCCATTACCACATCCGATATCTAATACTTTAGAGTTATTTTTTATGAGTGAAGATATTAAATTTTCATTTAGTTTATTATTCATTTTTTATTGTATGCCTTTTTTTCTTGCAGCTCCATGTATAAAGCCGGTCAAAATGTCATAAAACTCATCAACTTTTAATAGAAAGCTGTCATGTCCTTTATCTGAGACAACTTCAATAAAACTAACATTAGCAGCAGTTTTATTTAATGCTTTTACTACCTTAAGGCTTTCAGATGTAGGAAAAAGCCAATCACTAGTAAATGAAATAATTAAAAATTTACATTTAGTATTTTTAAATGCTAAAGATAAATTACCATTATATTGGTTAGCTAAATCAAAATAATCCATTGCTCGTGTTATGTATAAATAGCTATTAGCATCAAATCTATCTACAAATGAACTTCCTTGATGGCGCAGATAACTTTCTACCTGAAAATCAGCATCAAAACCCCACGATAAAACTTTATTTTGCATATCTCTTCCAAATTTTTTTTGAAATGCTCCTTCAGATAAGTAAGTTATATGAGCTATCATTCTTGCTACTGATAATCCATGTTTTGGTTTATTATTATTAGAGTAATAGTTACCTTTATGCCAATTAGGGTCATTCATTATGGCCTGTCTACCTACTTCATGAAAAGCTATATTTTGAGCAGAATGTCTATACGAAGTAGCTATTGGTACGGCTGTATATAACCTTTCTGGATAACTGGAAGCCCATTCTAAAACTTGCATTCCTCCCATAGAACCTCCTAATATAGAAAAAAGCTGATCTATTTTCAAAAAATCAATTAGCTTGATTTGTAAATTTACCATATCTTTTATAGTGAATATTGGAAAATGCATGGCATATTTTTCTCCAGTATTTTCATTTATAGATGCAGGACCAGTAGTTCCCATACAACCACCTAATACATTTGAACAGATAATAAAAAATTTATTTGTGTCTAAAATTTTATTTGGACCAATTAAGTTTTCCCACCATCCAATTCTATTCGTAATAGGATTTTTTCCAGTGACATATTGGTCACCAGTTAATGCATGGCAAATAAGTATTGCATTCGACCTGTCTTTATTTAATTCCCCCCAGGTTTTATATGCAACAGAAGTTGAATTTAACGTTTGTCCACCTTCTAATTTTAACTTAACAGGACCAAAAATATTTTGATTTTTATTTTTATTAGTATTAGTAATTTTTTTTTCCTTTTATTTTCTTATTTATATAATTACTACTTTTTAGTTTAGCAAAGATAATATTTAATCATAATGGTTATTTTTATATTTATAATATATATATAATTTAAGTATTTAAAAATATTTATGGAATTAGGTTATGTCCTCTATAAACTCTAAAAGTAAAGATATAAAAAATAAAACTAAAAAGAATGTTACTTCTAAAATGTCTGCTATAAATGCCATTAGAAATAAAATAGATAACATTGATCTTAGTATTCACGATTTAATAATGAAAAGAGCTTTATATGTACAGGACATAGCTAAAGAAAAATCAATAATTTCTCAAAATAAAGCTATAATATATAGGCCTGCTAGAGAGCATAAAATTTTAATGGCTTTAATAAAAAGACATAAGGGTGATTTTCCATTAGAGGTTTTGATAAAAATATGGCGCACATTGATAGGAGCATATATATCTATTCAAGGTGATTTTAAGATTAGTTATTTTTATTCTTTTGAAAATTTAGTGAAAGACTATTTTGGCATAACTATGACTTATAATGGTATTAAAAATATTAAGAAATCATTAGATAACTTATCATCAAATATTATAGATTTGTTAGTTTTACCTTTACCAAATAATCAAATTGATTGGTGGTTATCATTATTAAATTATAAAAATATATTTGTTATTGGAAGATTATCGGATTCTTTATTAGGGAAAGAAAAAGCTTTAATTTTAGGTTCGCAGGAAGTTGAATACACAAATACGAATAAAGTATTATATATAGTTTTTATTAAAAAAGATGATGTAAACTTATTGAAAAAATTTTTTTTAAAAAATAAATATTTAATTTTAGCTAAATCTAAGATAAATAGTAAAAAATATGCATTTCTTTTTTCAACAATTGTTAATTCACGAGAAGAAGCATTAAGTAATTTATCTTTATTGAAAAATAAGGATTTTGTAGAAAGTAAAAATATTAGAATTGCTGGTGTAGTACCAAATATAGAAAAGTAATTATTAAATGGTTAAAAATAATAAGTTTAAAAAAGTATCATTTATTGGTTTTGGGTTAATAAATTCTTCTTTAGCAAGAATATTTAAGTCTAAATCTTTAGCTGATGAAATAATGGCGTATTCAAGATCTAAAAGCACAAGATCAAAAATAAAAAAATTAAATATAGCTAATAAAATTACTGATGATCTTCGAGTAGCAGTCAAAAATGCGGATTTAATTATATTAGGAGTTCCAGTTGGAGCTATGGAAAGTATGGTAAAAGAATTTGCTAACGATCTTATGAAGGGATCTATATTAACTGATGTGGGCTCAATAAAGAAGGACATAATAAATTCTGTTATGCCTTTGTTACCTAAAGATGTTAGTTTTGTACCAGGTCACCCAATAGCAGGTACTGAAAAATCGGGACCGGAGGCGGGGTTTGAAGATCTTTTTAAGGGTCATTGGTGTATACTCACACCAACAGAAAATACCAGTAAAAATGCAATAAATAAAGTTAGTAACATGTGGAGACAAGCAGGTATGTCTGTTACTCTTATGGATGCAGATTATCATGATCGAGTTTTGGCTATTACATCTCATATTCCGCATTTAGTGGCTTATTCAATTGTTGGCACAGTAGCTGAACTTGAAGACCACCTGAAAACGGAAGTAATAAAATATTCAGCAGGAGGATTTAGAGATTTTACTAGAATTGCAGCCTCAGATCCTATTATGTGGAGGGATGTATTTTTGAATAATGGGGATGCAGTTTTAGAGATGTTAGGAAGATTTATTGAAGATTTAACAGCTTTACAAAAAAGCATAAGGTGGAAAGATGGCGAAGCATTGGAAGAATTATTTACTAAAACTAGAACAATAAGAAAAGGAATAATATCTGCTAAACAAGATTAGTTATAAAGATATTTTTCTAGATTTGGCACGTTTAATATTTTTACATTCATTAAACTTAGTATTCCATCTTGTATATTTAATGTATAAGTTGGTTCATTATCTATTAATTTTGAGGAAATATTTATTGTCTCAATTATTATATCACTAGCCTCAAAAATTTCGCTAGTAATTACCTCCTTATTTTTAAGAAAAATTAATAAGTTTCTTAGGCCTGTGCCATTAAGTGAAAGAGTACTTAAAATATTAAATTTTTTATCTAGACTTATAAAACCGCTAAATGAAATTGGTTTATTATTTATTAAAAAAGAAATATTTTTTAGGTCTATACCACCTTCATTAATAAACCAATTTTTAATATCTTTAATTTTTATATTTGAATAATTTAATATGCTTCCATGTAAGTTAATATTTTCAAAATGTGCTTCATTATTTTTTAAAGGAAATACAATATTTTTTGTAATAAATACTGATTCAATATTATTTTCATTAAAGTTTCTTATGTGTAGTTCTGGGTTAAATAACTGTATTAAAAATTTTTCAGAATTTATTTTTAGCGATTTGCTTTGAATTGATAATCTTATATTTGATTTGTCTTTTATTTTAAATGAACTAATTAAACCGTCATTTATAATTTTTAATTTTTTAATTTTATTTTTTACTGAGATTTCATTTTCAATTTTTATTATAAAATGTTTAAGATTCCAAGGCTGGTTTATAATTTTTATATTTTTTGTTTGAATAAAAATATTTTTGTATTTTAACTCTACATTTTTTAAATTTTTTTCTATTCTATAAGGGAAACCTTTTGTTATAATTTCATCCCAATTTATTTCTATTTCATTATTTTTTAAATTTTTATTAAATTTTATTAAGTGATTTTCTGAATTTTTTAATAGAGTTGAGTACCAATAAATATAGGTGCAAATTAAAAGTATTAATATAATGAAAAATAGAATTATGTATTTTAATCCTGGTGCAATTGAAGAATGGTTATTTTTCAAAATTTTTTATTACTTATTACTTTTTTTAATTTTTTTTATTACGTTTGATGTACTTTGATTTTTGGTTAATTTTATTCTAATTATTTTTCCACTGTATGATTTTACATAATTACTTCCTACAATTTCATTTATTTTATAGTCTTCTCCTTTAATCAAAAAGTCTGGTTTAATTATTTTTATTAAGTTTATGGGTGTGGATTCATTAAAAATTGTAACTAAGTCAACTACTTCTAAGGCTGCAATTAATCTTTTTCTAGAATTTAAGTCAAGAATTGGTCTATCAAGACCTTTAATTTTTTTTATTGAAGTATCAGAATTTAAAGCTACTATTAATTTATCACATTTTTCGGATGCTTTTGTTAATAAATCTATATGTCCAGAGTGAATTAGGTCAAAACAACCATTCGTAAATCCGATTTTAAATTTCTTTTTTTTCCATTTTTTAATTTGGATTATTACATCCTTTTTTGTAACTATTTTTAAATTAAAATTTTTATAGGAAAGTATATTATTTATTTCTTCAATAGTAGTTACACTAGTACCAGATTTTTTCACAACTATGCTTGCTCCTAAATTAGCAAAATTTGCTGCTTCTAATATGGAAAATTTTGCAGCTAATACTGCAGCAAATAATGATATAACGGTATCTCCTGCTCCAGTTACATCAAATATTTCTTCTGTATTTGCTTTTAAATGGTTTGTTTTATTTTTTTCTATAATTGATAATCCGTCTGAACCTCTAGTCAATAATACATTTTCGGACCATTTTTTATTTATTATATATTTTCCGCACTTTTGAGTATTTTTATTATTATTTGAAAGAATTTTAGTTGCATTAAAAGCTTCTTTAGTATTTGGGGTAATAAAATATGAACCATTATATTTCAGAAAATTGTTTCCTTTGGGGTCTACTATTACCTTTTTTTTAAGTTTATTAGCATGTTTTATAAGTTTTTCGCAAAAATGGTCAAAAAATATTCCTTTTCCATAATCTGAAAAAATTACAATGTCAGATTGATTTAAAAAAAGCTTATAATAATTAAATGCTTTTTTCTTAATATCAGAGGATAATTTTACTTCTGATTCACTATCGGATCTAAATATTTGTTGACCAGCAGCAATATATCTAGTTTTTACAGTAGTTTTTCTAGTTTTATCTTTAATTAATATATATTCCACATTATTTAACTTATTAATTTGTTTAATTAATTCTTTGGCTGCATCATCATCTCCTACTATCGATATAAATGAAGTTTTTACATTTAGGGAAACTAAATTTTGTAATACATTTCCTGCTCCTCCAATGGTTAATTTTTGTTGGTCTTTTTTAAGTATTGGTATTGGAGCTTCAGGAGAAATTCTATCTACATTTCCCAAAATATATCGATCTAACATAACATCACCAATAATTAATACTTTAACCTCTTGGATTCCTGTTAGTATGTTGGCAATTTTATTTTTATTAAAAATCAATTATATTAATTCCGTTATTCATTATTCCCATTAGATTCTACTAAACTTTCAAATATTTGGTTAACATTTTCATGATCTTCTATAGATTTTTCATTTTCAATATGATCTTCTTTTCTAACCAGACCATATTGCATTCCAGAATTATCATTTTCTTCATTTATATCCATATTATTTTGCATTTCTTTCCATCTAGACGAGCGTCTTGCTTTTTCAATTACAGCAGTTAGATCAATTTGTTTGCATAGACCTAACATAACAGGGTCCTTGGGAGAAACATTTGCTATATTCCAATGAGTTCTATCTCTTATTTGGTTTATTGTAAATTTAGTTGTACCAATTAATTTTGATATTTGTCCGTCTGAAATTTCAGGGTGAAATTTTATAACCCAGGCAATTGCATTGGGTCTATCCTGTCTTCTAGATAAGGGGGTATATCTTGGAGACTTCTTAGTTTTAGATGAAAGTTTAATTTTTGAAGTATTAAGGGTTAATTGTTTTTTATTATCTTTTTCACAGTTTTTAATATCTTCTGCTGTTAGTTCTCCACTTGTTATAGGGTTTTTTCCTTTTATTCCACTAGCTACTTCTTCATCTGCAATTCCCTGCACTTCTAGAACGTGAAGTCCACAAAATTTAGCAACTTGTTCAAATGATAGTGATGTATTTTCAATTAACCAAACTGCAGTTGCTTGAGGCATTAATGGCAAAGGCATATTTTTTCTCCATTTTTTTTTTTATAATAATTTAAAGCATATAAATATAAATACTAAATTGTAAGTATAATCTTCCCTATATGTTTATTCGATTCCATTAAAGTATGCGCTTTATAAGCATCTTTAAGATTGTAAGTACCATATATTTGAGGCATTACTAGTTTTTTTTCAATAATTGGCCAAACTTTTTTATACAATTGATTTGCTATATAGCCTTTTTCTTCCTTACTTCTAGGTCTTAGAGTTGATCCAGTGACTGTTAACCATTTGGTTAAGATTGGAAGTAAATTTATTTTTTTTTCAAACCCTCCTTGAAAGGCGATTATTAAGAGTCTTCCGTTTTTTGATAATATTTTTAAATTTTTTTCAAAATATTCTGCTCCAATAATATCTAATATAACATCTACACCTTTATTATCAGTAAACTGATTTACTTCTTTAACAAAATCTTGGGTTTTATAGTTTATTGCCATATTAGCTCCTAATTTTTTTGTTTTATTTTTTTTTAAATCTGAACCTACTGTTGTAATGACTTTAGCTCCAAATGCTTTAGAAATTTGAATAGCTGTTGTTCCTATACCGCTGGATCCTCCATGAATTAAAATGGTTTCTCCTTTTTGAAGTTTTCCTCTTTCAAATATATTTGTCCATACAGTAAAAAAAGTTTCAGGAATTCCTGCTGCTTCAATAAATGTGAGACCTTTAGGTATTTTAAGTACTTGTTCTTCAGGAGCTGTACAAAAATTAGAATATCCACCACCTGAAACTAATGCACATACTTTATCACCTATTTGAAAGTTTTTATTTTTAGAATCAATAGCAATTATTTTTCCCGCTATTTCTAATCCTGGAATGTCACTTGCACCTTTAGGAGGAGGATATAACCCTTGTCTCTGCATAACATCTGGCCTATTAACACCAGCTGCATGAACTTCTATTAAGACTTCTCCTTCTTTAATTTTAGGTATGGCTCTTTTAGTAAGTTTTAAATTTTTTGGGCCACCATATTTTTTAATTTCTATGCATTTCATTTCTTCAGGTATTAAAGTTTTCATCACAATATCCTTTTTTTATATATAGATTTATATTAAAGATTAATAAAAAAATGAAGTAAATATATGAATAGGTAACTAAAATGGAAGAAGAAAACTTAAATAAAAAAAATACATACGAATTAGGAAATAATCTTGACAATTTTTCAATTGAAGAATTAGATCAATATTTGTTGGTATTAAAAGAAGAAATATTAAGAATTGAGAAATTAAAAAAAAGTAAAATTAATGCATTAAACAAAGCACAAGATTTTTTTAAAGGTTGATATATTGAATAGTATTAGTAAAGATTATACTTGGCCTCCTGAAAGCAGGTCTCGTAAAGATTATTTATGGTGGCATTCTTATGCAACTAGGTGGGGAGATAATGATTTTTATGGGCACATAAATAATAGAGTATATAATTCTATATTTGATACAGTGGTTAATTATTTTTTAATCAAAAAGGCTAACTTTGATCCTTTAAATTCAAATTTTATAGGAGTTACTCCTGAAATAAGATGCCGTTATTATAAATCTATAAGCTATCCAGAAGTTGTCGATGTGGGTATTATTATTAGAAGGTTAGGAAAATCTAGTATTCAATATGAAATTGGAGTCTTTAAAATAAAAGAAATAGATCCTTGTGCAATAGGATATTTTGTTCATGTTTATGTAGATCGTTATGATCAAAAAAAAGTTGTTGATATTCCTAAAGATATATTTTCTGTTTGTAAAAAAATTGTAAAAAAAGATTAAATTTTTATACCAGAGAAACGTTTATTAAATTTTGCAACTTGGCCAACGTCATCTCTAACAACTGTTGGCCCACCAGTCCATGCAGGATGAGATTTAGGATCAACATCAAGTTTAAGTTTATCCCCAGCTTTTCCATAAGTAGATCTAGTTATAAATTCGGTTCCATCTGTCATTATGACGGTTATTTCATGATAATCCGGATGTGTATCTTTTTTCATTTTGAAAATCCTATATATCTTTATTTGACTTTCTTAAATATTAAAATAATTATTGTTAAGTCTTATATTATTTACTAAAAGTTATTAATTAATGCAAGTAAGGAAATTAAAAAATGTCTATGATACAAGATAATAATTTTCCTAAACCATACAAATCTTCTTATATAAAAACGAATGATGGTCATGACTTGTATTATGAACTTGTGGGAAATCCAACTGGTTTGCCTATTGTTTTTTTGCATGGTGGGCCAGGAAGTGGTTTTCAGAAAAGTCACAGAGACTTATTTGATTTGAATAAATCTAATGTAGTTTTTTTTGATCAAAGAGGAGCTGGTCGCTCTAAACCTAAACGTAGTCTAAAAAATAATTCGACTGATTATTTGGTAGAAGATTTAGAGTTAATTAGAAAAAAATTAAATATAGAAAAATGGTTAGTAGTGGGAGGTAGTTGGGGGTCTACACTTGCATTAGCATATGCACAAAAATATAAAAAATATATAAATGGTATTGTTATTCGTTCAGTTTTTTTAGGTACTAAGGATGAAATATTATGGGCTTTTACTAACGCAGCTAAATTATTTAGACCTGAATTATGGGATTGGTGGGAAAATTTAGTAAATAAAGAAATAAATAATATGGATCCTCTATATTTCTATGGAAATAGATTAGAATCAAGGGAAAAGTTTGATGCTGAGTCGGCTGCAATTGTGTGGTCTATTTATGAATCAATTCTTTCTCAAATTGAAGGAGAAAACATTGAACTCCCTAAATCTTTTAATAAAAAGTATTTTATGAATAATACTCTTAAACCGAATACCCCATATTTTGAATGGCATTATATAAAGAATAATTTTTTTTTAGATTATAAAAAATTAATAAATAATGCTTATAAATTAAATGGCATACCTGGAAGAATAATACAGGGTAGGTATGATTTGTTATGTCCACCCACAAATGCTTTTGATATTTCTGAGAAATGGAAAGATTCTGTATTATATATAGTTGATGATGCAGGACACAGTGCAAATTCTGACCCTATGAGACAAACTTTAATAGCTGCTATTAAAGAATTAGTTGATGAAAATATATAATGTTTTTATTTTTTTTTAATATAATATATAAGAATAAAGGGTTTAATTTGTCTAGGTATTCAAAATTATTTTTTTTATTAATATTATTTTTTCCTTTCCAAGCTTTAGCTGCCGAAAAATTTACTATAGAAATCCAAAAAGGCGATACTTTTTATAAAGTATTTAAAGAGTTAAATGTGAGTAAAGACCAATCAAAACTTTATATAGAAGCTTTAAAAAGAAGATTAGATTTAAGAAAAATTACTGAAGGGCAAAAAGTAGATTTTTATTTTAAAGAAAAAAATAATAATTTGATAGCGATTGTTATACCTTTAAACAAAGGTTTAACTTTATTGGCATGGGAAAAAGATAATAAGATTGTGTCAGAAAGATTAAGTAACGTCGTATCTATCAATGCTATTAAAGCGATTCTGAGTGGTGAAAAATTTAAACCTCAATTTGGAAAATATAGTTTTGTAGTTAAAAAAGGAGATAACCTTACAAAAATTTTAACAAATGCTGGCGTAAGTTTTTCAGAAATACAAAATATAATTGTATCAATTTCTGCAATAATTGATTTAAAGAAATTAAGACCAAAAGACAAAATAAATATAATTTATAAAAATGTTAATAAAGAAATATTTTTAGATAAAGTAGAATTAACTATGTCTGGAAAATTAATACTTATTAAAAGAGATGATTTTGGAATATTTCGTTATAATAATAAAACAAAAATAGCTTTAAAAGAAGATAACAAAAATATTAATGAGAAAAAAGTAGTTAAAGGAGACACAATATTAGGTAAATTAAAGTCTGTTGGTTGGTTAAATAAAGATGCGAGAGAAGCTGTAGATGCTTTTTCTACTATATATGATCCTAGAAAAATTGGAGTTGGTTTTTCAATAATATTTCCTAAGGATACTAGAGTAAGTGTTTTTGCTGTAATTATTTCTAAAACATCTGCAGTTTTAGTTACAAAAATAAATAAAAATAAATATTTAGCTAAGAAAATATCTATTGAAGCAGCTCGTAAATCAGTTTCTAATCTAAAATATATACCGCTAGAAAAAGAAATAAATAAAAATAAGAAAACTGAGGACAAATTAACTAATATTCATGATGACGTAAATTTATTTTTTAATGCTAATTTAATTGAAGGAAAAATAGAAAAAGGTGATTCTTTGATTGCCAGATTAATGGCAGTAGGGGAAAAAAGAAAAGATATAAATAAAGCGTTAGATATTTTATCGGATAAAATGAATCCAAATCTTATTAGAGCTGGAAGTTCCATAATTATTGCTTTGGGAAATGAGAATGA
>TARA_B100000686_G_scaffold344611_1_pt1 | contig 18488 bp, 20 predicted proteins | sample TARA_B100000686 | Tara Oceans TARA_B100000686 (sample SAMEA2622733) | marine metagenome | biome: marine biome (ENVO:00000447); feature: marine epipelagic mixed layer (ENVO:xxxxxxxxx); material: "saline water (ENVO:00002010), including plankton (ENVO:xxxxxxxx)" | depth 150 m
TTTATTCATATTACTATAATAGTATTATTGAGTTTAAAAATTTTCTTGCAAGAAGTTCAAAATAATGTAATCAGCAAAGAATGTTTCTAAAAAATAAAATATCTAATAATTTTTCCTTCGTATATTTCTCTATTTTTGTAGTAATAGGAATTAATGCCCCCTTCTGGCCATTATGGCTTTCCTACAAAGGCTTTGATCATCGTGATATAGCTATAATTCTATCGTGTTCTGTTTTAATAAAACTTTTTTCAAACCCTTTCTTTGCTGGAATTGGAGATAAGTATGGGGACAGAAGACTCCCAATGTTTTTTCTTTCAATTATAACCATATTATTACTCTTTTCCCTAAACTTTATAAATTCCCTCTTTTTTATTTCTTTAGTAGCAATCACAAGTTGGGCAATGTTTGCTCCATTAATGCCCTTAACTGAAAGTTTAACTACAACTGCTATTAAAAAATACAAATTTGACTATGGAAAAACTCGATTATGGGGTTCTATTTCTTTTATACTTGCTGCCTTTTTTATAGGAATTTTTATAGATAGAAAAGGCATTTCTTATATACCTCTTTTAATGACTTTAGGAACTATATTAGTCTTTATATCCATATGTAATATTCCCAAAATAAAATCCTTACCATCGAGACACAATATAAGTATTTATAGCTTACTAAGTAATAGAAGTTTTTTACCTTTTTTGTTAGCTTGCGGAGCTATTCAAAGTAGTCATGGAATGTATTATGGTTTTTCCTCTATTTATTGGAAGAGTATTGGTATAAATGAATCTATTATTGGTGGGCTTTGGGCTGAAGCTGTTATTTTTGAAATAATTTTATTAGCATTCTTTTCAAAAATTAAAAATTTATTTAATTCAAATTATTTCATTATTTTTGCAGGTTTGTTAGCTACTATTAGATGGATTTTAATGGTTTATGCAGATAACATAATATTTATATCTATAACACAAGTATTACATGCATTTAGTTTTGGTTTAACACATATTTCTGCTATTTATTTTATATCCGAAATAATGCCTTCTAGAGCTCAAGCTAAATGCCAAGCACTATACTCTGCAATATCTATGGGAGCTTTTTTAGCTTTATCTATTGCTTTTTCTGGAGACCTTTATAGACATATGTATAATAAAGCGTTCTTTTTTTCAGCTTTATTGGCTTTAGCTGGAGTAATAATTGCTACATGGTTTATTAAAATTAAGAAGTCCTAGTAAATTGTTTTCCGCAATAAGGACAAGATACAGAATCCTCATTTTTACTAATAACTAAAAAAATTTTTGGATGTCCTGAATCTTCAAACCCTCCTTCACAATATATTTTTTTTCTTTTAAATAATTTTATATTATCTTTCTTATTAATTTTAACTTTAGACATTTTAAATCTTTCTTTTATTAAAATCTATTGAACTAAATTAACGAAAATGCTACCGACACTTATGACAAATATTTTAAAATTATTAAAGTAATAAATTTATGATTAAAAATAAGTATGCCATAGAAATAAATGGATTAAAAAAAATTTATAACATAGGGACGCCTAATGAAGTTGAAGCTATAAAGGGTATAGATTTAAAAATTCCAAAAAAATCTATTTTTGGTCTACTCGGAGCAAACGGTGCAGGAAAGTCAACCTTAATTAATATTATAGCTGGTCTAGTTAATAAAACTAAAGGAAAGGTAACAGTTTGGAACAATGATATAGATTTTAACCAGAGAAATGCCAAATTAGCTATTGGAGTAGTCCCTCAAGAACTTGTTTTAGATCCATTCTTTACTCCTTTAGAAACTTTAGAATATCAAAGTGGATACTACGGTGTACCCAAAAATGAAAATTGCATCAATGAAATACTTGAATCCATAGGCCTTAAAAATAAGGCTAATGCATATGCAAGAAGTTTATCAGGAGGAATGCGAAGAAGACTTATGATAGGAAAAGCTATGGTTCATAGACCTCCAATACTTATTTTAGATGAACCTACAGCAGGAGTAGATGTTGAGCTACGACAATCTTTATGGAATGAAATAAAAAAATTAAATAAAGCAGGTGTAACTATTATACTAACTACTCACTATTTAGAAGAAGCTGAAGGAATGTGTGATTCATTAGCTATTGTTAATAAAGGAGAAATTATAGCTGAAGGAAAAACTTCTGAAATGCTAACAAAATTAGATAGAAAAGAATTTATTATTACATTAGAAAAACCTCTACCAAAAAGTTTTGATTTAAAAACTATAAATGCTAGCCTAATAAATGAAATACAAATAAAAATTTCTTTCAAACCAAGTGAAACTAATGAAGGAATTTTAATTGAAAAAATATACGAAAATAAATTAAAAATTAAAAGCATTAACTCAATAGAACCCGACCTAGAAGACGTTTTTCTAGAGTTAACTAAAAATTAAAATGGTATATACAAATTTTGTAATTATAATTACGAGTGTTTTATTAAATGCTTTAGCACAAATTTTTTTAAAATTTGGAATGAAGCAAATCGCTCCTATAGATATAAAAAATAATTTAATTCATACGTCAACTATAGTTATTTTAAATCCATATATTATATGCGGTTTTATATCTTACGGATTATCAATAATTTTATGGTTATGGGTTCTCTCAAAAGTCGATGTAAGTCTTGCATATCCATTTCAAGCACTAGGGTATATATTAGTAACAATTTTAGCTTGGTTAATTTTCTATGAAGAAATAAATATGTTAAGAATCTGTGCTTTAATCTTTATAACTATAGGTCTTATCTTATTAGCATTATCTTCCAGGATAAATTAATATGTCTAGATGGGTTTTATTAGGAGGAGCAGGTTTTACTGGCAAAAAAATAACTGAAAAATTAATAAAAAATAAAATTCCTTATAATAAAATTATTATAGCTGACAAAGAAAAGGCCCTAAATAATATTAAATTACCTATTCAATTAGAAAAATGTGACATATCAAATAATATTTTACCCAAGTTGAAAAAAAGTGACATAATCCTGCATTTAGCAGCAAGGCAATATCAAAATAAAATTCCTAGTTTTAATCAACTTGATTGGTTTAGAAAAGTAAACGTAATAGGTACAAAATTCATAATAAATGAGTGTATTAAAAAAAATGTAAAAGGCTTAATTTATTTCTCCTCCGATATGGTTTACGGACTTCCACAATATACACCACTAAAATCTAACCACCCTAGAAAACCATTAGGGCCATATGGACAAAGTAAATTAGAAGCAGAAGACTTATGTACTAAAGCAAGAAAAAAAGGCCTTAAAACAACTATTCTAAGGCCTAGACTAATAATGGGGGCTGGAAGATTGGGTATAATGGAAAAACTATTTACTGCAATTTCCAAAAATAGGCCTATTCCTTTAATAGGAAATGGTGATAACTGTTATCAAATGGTATCCGTAGATGATTGCGCTAATGCTGCAATTAAAGTCGCAGATAAAGACTTCCCTGAAGTAGCATTAAATCTAGGATCTGTTCCAGGGCCTAACATAAAAACCCTTTTAAATACTCTAATAAAAAAAGTAGATTCTAAATCTAGATTAATTCCTCTGCCATCATTTTTTGTAAAGAATGCTTTAAAATTTTTAGATAATATAGGTTTAACTGTTTTATACCCTGAACAATATAAAATAGCTAATAAAAATTATATCGTTGATATTTCAGATACATATTCTACACTAAGATGGAAACCAAAATATTCTGATAAAGATATGATTATTGATGCTTACGAATTTTGGAAAAATAACAAATAAACTTAAAAACACTTTTTTAAGTGTTATGTTGATACTTTTCATAATATTATGTTTTGATTTGCCACTTGCTAATTGGGGTTCATTTATTACCATTTTGGTAACTTGTTATGCTATCTGTTTAAATAAAATAAGTGATCATAAATTTTATTGGATTTATGCACTAGGAATAGTTCTAAGCACAATCATAATTAAAAATTTAATTTATACTCCAAAAATAGAAGTTGGAGAACAAATATACTCACCTAATGACCAACACTTAAACAAAGTATTGCCTATATCAATAGTGAATAAATTAAAAAATGATTGGTCTTTATTAAACCAACCTTTTGAATCTCATCCAGCTAATACTTCCTCTACTTCAAATCCTTGGGCATACTCATCAGACTCATTTTTTGATAAACCAAAAATGAGCAGAATAATTAGTTCATTAAATTTTAAAAACAGATATGATTTTAGAGTAGGTGTTTTAAATAATGCAAGATATAATTACTTCGACAATGATCTAGGTTCATCTGGAGCCTATTATCCTTTAATTTTTTCTTTTTTAATACCTAAAAGCATGAGTACAAAACAAATTTGCTGGACTGGCCAAATATTTTTACAAAAGAATAATCAATGGGAGGAACTTTCTACCGAAAACAAAAAATGTATAAACTTAAATGCATCCTATTGGGAATCTAAAAATTATCTTCCTATCTATGCTAGCGATTTTGATAAAAAAAACCCTCTAAGCATTTCTATAAAAAATAATAAATATATATTTATATACTTATTATCAATAATTTCTGCTGCTCTAATATTAATTTTATTAACAAGACTAAATAGAAGTGATTTTTCATTAATTTTTTTATCCATTTCTTGCATTTTACTCTATATGGCTGACCAGTATTATCGTGGAGATCATCCGCCAAGCTTTTCAGGTTTACCCTATATGGGCAGAGGTAATGACGGCTTAACTCATTACTCATATGCTAGAGAAATGATGTTAGCACTATATAATAATAACATATTTGAATGGTTTAGAGGCAATGAAGATATATTTTATATGATGCCTGGTTTACGTTATTTATACGGAATTACTATGCCTTTTTTCGGGGAAAGTATTTTTGGCTTATTAATAATTGTTTCACTTACACCCATTGCAATTAGGTCATTGTTACAAAAATTTTTTAATAAAAAATGGCAAATAATTATGCTTAGCTGCTTTTTTATAATTCCTTTATTTGAAGCATTTGGTTTTTATCAAATATACCTTGCAAAATATACTATAGAAGGTTTTGGAGCAGGAATAGCTATATCAGCTTTAATTGCTGCTTTCTCGCTGTTATGGGATGAAGAGAAAAATATATATAAAAATACAGATCTTTTAAAAGCGAGTTTTTGCCTAGCTTTAGCTATTTCTTTACGACCAAATTTTTTACCCACTGTAACTGTTATATTAGTTGGACTAACATTATATTTCTTAACTACAAAAAATATTTATAAAATTATACCGTTAAGCCTTGGTTTTAGCCCTATTCTATTACTAACCTACCATAACTTTTTTTTCGGAAATCAAATTATACTAATCACAAACTCTGCAACTATAGGAAATAATATGAGAAATAGTCCTGAACATTGGTATGCTTGTCTCAGTTCCTTATCTAATTCTTGTAACTACATAATCAATCATATTAGTATATGGGTATCCTATACTGAACCATGGTATATAATTATTCTAATTTGTTTATTTTATATTATTTTTAATAAATCAATTACTTTTAAAACCAAATTATTTGCATTTTCAGCAATATTTGGCCATTTAGTATTTTTATTTTATGAAGGAGTACCAAGATATAGTCATGGAATATGGTTAATATCTTTAATCTTATGTTTACCAATATTTAAAAATGGAATAATAAATACTTACAAAACAAAATTTGTAGAAAGGTTTAAATAAAATTTAAATAGTATAATAATTATTATAAGAAAGGTTGCTCAATAAAATATGGATAAATTACTCAAAGAAGGTTTTAAGAACTTCAAAAATAATTATTATAAAGACTATAAATCAGACATAATTAAATTAGTTAAAGATGGACAAAAGCCTAAGTTTATTGTTATTTCTTGTTCAGATTCTCGAGTTGATCCTGCGATATTATTTCAAACCAAACCAGGTGATATTTTTTCCATTAGAAATATTGCTAATATAGTTCCACCTTATAGTCCAAATAAAGAGTATCATGGGGTTGGTGCAGCAATAGAATTTGGAGTTTTAGATTTAAAAATTAAAAATATTATTGTTTTAGGTCATTCTCATTGTGGAGGAATGAATGCTCTAAAAAATAAAATGATAAAAGACGATTTAAAATACAAAAATGAAAAAAGAGAATTTTTAGATAGCTGGATAAATATTGCATCACCAATAATGAGTATGATAGACCCCAAAAAGAACTCAAAACCTATTCAACATTTAATCGAAAAAGAATCAATAAAAAATTCTCTTAATAACTTAAAAACTTTCCCTTGGTTACAGAAACTAATAAATGACAAAAAATTAAATATTTATGGATGGTGGTATGATATTGAAAAAGCGAAACTTTTAAGTTTTGATGAAAATAAAAATACTTTTATTAATTTAGAAATATAAAATGAAAAAAATAATATAAATTTATGAACCAATATAAAAAATATAAACATAATATTTCTGAAATAATTAATACAGAAATTAAAGAAGCTGAATGGAAATTAATTAGAAAACTACATTTACCAGAAAAATTTAATGATCCTACTTCACAAAAAATAAAAAAAGGTATTGTAATAGATGTAGAAGCAACAGGACTTAATATTGGTCATGACGATATTATACAACTAGCTATGTTGCCTTTTGAATATGAAATACCAAGTGGAAAAATTACAAAAATTAACACTAAACAAGCTTTTAATAAACTTAGGGAACCTTCAGTACCCATTTCAGAAGAAGCTCAACTTATCACCAGCATAACAAACGATATGGTTGCAAACAAAAAAATTAACTCTGAAGAAGTAAACAAAATCATTCAAAATACTGATTTAATAATTGCTCATAATGCTTCTTTTGATAGACCAATGGTTGAGACTCATTGGGAATGTTTTAAAAACATTTCTTGGTCCTGTTCTTTCAAATCAATAAATTGGTTAAAAGAAGGATTTAGTTCGGCCAAACTTGAAATGCTTGGTATAGCATACGGATGGTTTTATGATGGCCATGATGCTTTAAATGACTGTGAGGCATGTTTAGCTCTTTTATCTGAAACATTACCCCGAAGTAATAAAACTGTTTTTTCCGTCTGTAGAGAATTTGCGGCAACTCCAAGTTATTTGATAAAAGCTATCGATGCACCTTTTAATAAAAGAACTATTCTTAGAAGAAATGGCTATCGTTGGAGACCTGCAGACCAATTAAATGGAAAAGTTTGGTGGACTGAAACGCATGACTCAGAAAAAGAATTAGAATGGCTAAAAAAAGAGGTCTATAACAAAGAAATAAATATACCAGTGAGAAAAATAAATGCTTTAAATAGATATTCTGATAGAATATGGGAGTTATAACTAATTTGATTATTTTTCCTTGAGATTAAATGGCCTTCTCGACAGGACTCGAACCTGTAATCTAACCTTCGGAGGGTCATGTGATATCCAGTTTCACCACGAGAAGATAATTTAAAAAACAAAATAGACAAAAATGTCTCTATGCAGTTAGAGTATATCAATAAACTTGTTAGAAATACAAAAAACTATGAAACAAATTATATTATTAATAACAGTAGTTTTATCTTTTGTCCTCTTAAGGCAAAAGTCGCAGGTTCAAAACCTATCGGGTGCGCCATTAAAGGAGTAAAAATGAGTAATTTCCAAAAAGTTCAAGAATTTATGAATACTTTCGGTCAAGAAGTTAAAAAAAAATCAGAATTTCCTACTAAAGATATAACTAATCTAAGATTCAATTTAATTAAAGAAGAATTAGACGAACTAAAAGAAGCTATAGATCAAAATAACTTGCTAGAAGTAGCTGATGCTTTAACTGATATATTATATGTCACTTATGGAGCAGGTCATGCTTTTGGTATTAACTTAGATGACTGTTTTGAAGAAGTTCAAAAATCCAATATGAGTAAATTAGATAATAATGGTAAACCAATTTACAATGAAGCTGGAAAAGTTATGAAAGGGCCCGCTTATTTCAAACCTAATCTTAGAAAATTTTTAACTTAAAAAATTTTTAAAAACAATATATGCTTATATTTTTAAAAAATTAACGAGATAAAATGATATATAATTTTAAAAACAAAATCTATGAATTAAATAATGTAAACATATACGCAATAGAACATGGTAAAGGACCACTTGTAATTATGGTTCATGGATGGCCAGAATCATGGTACTCATGGAGACACCAGATTAAACCAATATCTGAAATGGGTTATAAGGTTGTTGCCATTGACGTAAGAGGATATGGAAATAGTTCAAAACCAAATGAAATTGAAAAGTATGATATGTTATCTCTTATTGGAGATTTATTAAATATTATTGATAAAGAAAATAATGAAAAAGCTATATTAATTGGACACGATTGGGGTGCACCAATTTGTTGGAATACCGCAGCACTTCACCCAAATAAAATTCGAGCTGTTATAGGATTAAGTGTCCCTTATAGCAAAAGAGGAAAAATTTCAAATATAGAATTATGGAAACAATTATATAAAGATAAATTTTTTTACCAAATATATTTTCAAGAAGAAGGTATAGCAGAAAAAGAATTAGAAAAAGATATAGAAACATCTCTTAGAAAAATTTATTATTGGGGATCAGGGGAAGGACGTGATGCAAAAGTCAGAAGCAACCCTAATAAAGATAGCACTCTTCTAGAAGGATTAATAAACCCTAAGCCATTTCCTAAATGGCTTTCAGAGGAAGATTTAAATTTTTATGTAAATCAATTCAAACATAGTGGTTTTAGAGGCCCCATCAATCGTTACAGAAACCAAGAAAGAGATTGGAAAAAAATTCCTGAACTTTCTGACCTTAAAATAGAAGTTCCAAGTTTTTTTATAGGTGGAGGCAAAGATAGCATAAGAAAATTCATCAAAGATTATGATTTTTATGAAAACCCAGGAAAGCATTGTAATGACTTTTATGGAAAAATAATTATCGACGAAGCAGGGCATTGGGTCCAACAAGAAGCTCCGATGAAAACTACGCAAGGAATTATTAATTTTTTAAAAGAACTAAAAGAAAAAAATAAATGATCATTTCTAATATAAAAACAACTCTACTTTCAGTGCCATACGAGGACCCCCCACAAATTGGCTTTGTTGGTATGGAAAATATTGATCTATTAATTGTAGAAATTGAAACTTCTTCAGGTTTATCTGGAATGGGATATTTACACCCTATAGTGGGAGGTATGCAAACGATAGAAATGTGTATTCATGAAATGTTAAAACCACTATTAATTGGGAAAAATGCAGAAAATATAGAAGAGCTTTGGATAGAAATGTGGAAAGCGACCTTTATTCAAGGACGAATGGGAATTACAGTAATGAGCATATCAGCTATTGATATAGCTCTTTGGGATTTATTGGGAAAGCACAAAAAAGAACCTCTTTGGCACCTCTGGAATGGCTCAAATTCTCCTCTACCTGTATATGGATCTGGATGTTATAGAGGTCTAGGTCATGATGGAATGATAGAAAAAGCAAAAAGATTTGTATCTGAGGGGTATAAAGCTATTAAAATGCAGGTTGCTTGGGGTTTTACACATGAAGAAGATGTCATTAATGTAAGAGATATGCGACAAGAATTAGGTAACGACATAAAAATTATGATTGATGTAAATCAAGGATGGAATGTTGAAGAAGCTATAAAATTTGGAAAAGCAATAGATGATTATAATATAGAATTTATAGAAGAGCCTATCATAGCCGATGATTTTGCAGGATATCAAAAAATTGCAAATTCTATTAATACTCCTATTGCAACCGGCGAAAACCATTTCACCCATCATGATATGAAAATTTTTATAGAAAAAGGAATAGTTTCTACTTTACAACCTGATCTAATGAGAGGAGGTTATACAGAATTAAAAATTATTTCAAAATTAGCAAATAAAAATAATATTAAAATTGCTCCTCATTTATTTATGGAGTTAAATACTCATCTAAATGCTTCAATCCCAAACGCCGCATGGTTGGAACATATGGGATGGTATAATCATTTATGGGAAGAACCTATTTTACCAAAAGATGGGACTAGTACACCTCCCAATAAACCAGGACATGGACTAAAATTTAAATCTGATTTATTTAAAGAGTTCCCTTATAAAAGGAGAATTTAAATAAAATGAAAATAGAACAAATTTTTAAAAATTTAATTATTGCAAACTTTTTTTTATTTATTGCTATAATTTTAAGTTTCTTCTTAGATAATCAAAAAGTTATTTTATTATCACGATCTTTAGAAAAAGGTTTTTTTGATTCCTTTATTGGCTCAATAATTATAATATTCGTTTTCATATTTTATTTAATTGCAATATATTGTCTTTACAATTTCAAAAAGCTTGGAAAAAAAATTTTTCTATATGTTGTTATTGCTTATATAATCTGTATTTTATTAGGAAAAATTCAAATAGTTCACCAAATATCTTATGCACTTCAATATATAGCAACCCTTACAGATGGAGCTATTCTAACATTACTATACTTTTCACCAATAAAAGAAAAATTTAAATAACTTACTTAGGTTTCATAAATTTCAAAGTCATACGATCACTCTCTCCTATTTCTATATATTTTTCCCTATTTTCATCTCCTAGACGCAAAGTAGGGGGAAGAGTCCAAACACCTTTAGGATGAATAGTTCCGTCTTTAGGGTTAGAATTGATTTCACTTTTAGCCAATAATACAAAACCTGCTTTTTCAGCATATTCTATAGCTAGTTTTTCTGTTACGTAACCACTTTTATTCATATCTTCAATTGATGTACCAGGCAATGCTCTATGTTCTACAACTCCAAATATTCCTCCTGGCTTTAAAACATTATAAGATTTATTAAAAACATCCATTAATAACCCCGCTTTTAACCAATTATGCAAATTTCTAAAAGTTAATACCATATCAACGGATTCTCTATCATAAAGAGGTTTTTCATCTATAAATAAAGTAATCATCTTCATCTCAGATAAAATTTTACTTTTAGCTCTGTTATCAGCATTACGTTTTATTGCCTTAGGTGTCCAAGAACCATAATTAGGATCGAAATCAGCTGCCAAGAATGTTCCTTCATTCTCTAAAAAAGGTTCTAAAATTTCACTGTACCATCCACGGCTAGGCCACAATTCTATAACTGACATATTTGGCTGTATACCAAAAAAACTTAGCGTCTCTTTAGGATTCCTATATTGATCTCTTTTCATATATTCTTGATTTCTATCAGAACTAGAAATTGCCAAATCCAAAGAATTAGCAAGAACGGGATTAGTAAACATTAATATTATAAAACTAAGAGTAATAAATAATTTTTTCATTTTTTTTCCTTAACAATTTATTTTTATTTGTTAACCTAAAATCTCAAGTACATACAGGGAGTATACTAAAATGAATGTAAAAGAATTTAAAGGGAAAGTTGCGTTAATAACAGGTGCATCAAGAGGTATTGGGAGAGCAATAGCAATAGAACTTGCAAACAATGGGGCCAATATAGCCATAAATTATAATTCTAATTTAAAGGCAGCAAAAGAAACACAAATATTAGTTAATAAAACAGGTGTAAAATCAGAAATATTTAAAGCAGACGTCTCTAAAGAAAAAAGTGTTAAAAATCTTATAATACAAACTCAGAAAAAATTAGGCTCTATCGACCTATTAATTACTAATGCTGGCATAGCTCTATTATCCAAAAAACCATTAGCATTAGATTATAATATTTGGAAAAAAACTATGGCAACAAATGTAGATGGAACCTTATTGCCCATTAAAGAAGTTCTTCCTGGAATGATTAAAAGAAAATACGGAAGAATTGTTTGCCTTTCTTCAATAGCTGGGCTAGGGATGCGACCAAATATGATAACTTACGGAACCTCTAAAGCAGCTGTTATTGCCTTAGTGAGAAATTTAGCTGGAGCCACAGCTCCTTACGTAAGAATAAATTCTGTAGCTCCTGGTTTAATTGAAACTGACATGATTGAATCTCTTAATAAAAAAACAAGAAAAAATATGATAGACACTACGCCACTAAAAAGAATAGGAAAACCTCAAGATATCGCTCATTCCGTATGTTATTTATTGTCTGATAGATCCGACTTTACAACTGGGCAAACTATTGTAACTGACGGTGGAAGAGTTCCCTTGCCATAATTGTTTTTATTTGATTAAATCAAAATTATTTTGAATTTTTTTATTAAAATATCAACTAAGAAGAATAAGTAACAACTATAGCAAAAAGTATCATTGCTCCAATAATAATAAACATAATTCTTTTAAAGCCTTTAATTAAAGTAGGAAACAATAGTCTTAATATGATTAATAATCCCGCTATTACTAAAAGTTTAATTAAAGCTGTAAATATCATTATCAAACCTTATTTTTTATTTTTTTAAATTCTTCTATATAATCTGCTGCAAAACCTTCATAAACTTTTTGACCCATTTTAAAAAATTCTGCTTCCTCTTTTTTTACCTCTCTAAAATATTTTGCAGGTCTCCCTACAAAAATTGTATTTTCTTTAACTCTTGTATTTTTTTTAACTATAGCTCGAGCTCCAACAAAAGCATTTTCTTCTACAACTGCTCCGTCTTCAATAGTACAACCCATACCAATCAAACAATTATTTGCAATACTACATGCTCCTAATCTTACATTATGCCCAACCGTAACAAATTTACCTATATTTAGATCGCCATTTCCAACATCAATAATAGTATTATCTTGAATATTAGATCCTTCCCCTATGTGTATGTTCCCTTCGGATAAAGAAGAAATTATTGTTGCAAACCATATACTAGCTTTCACATCAACTTTTATATTTCCTCTCAATATTGCATCTGGAGCAACATAAGCTTTTTCATTTATTAGTTCTTTTCCTTTAGAATAATTTCCCCAAGGCTGAACACCTAATTCTACGAGAGGGTCTGAACCTTCTTTTTTTGCTCTTAACAAAGAAAACTTATTATCTTTATTAAACATTTCTTCTCTATATTTTTCATAATCACCATATTTTATATTTCCTACCACTTTAGCAGGCGCCCCAGAAATTAAAGAATTTTTGGGAAAAATTTTTCCAGGAGGAATAAGTGAATTAGCTGTAATGACAGAACTATTTCCAATATTAGAGCCATCCATTACTATAGCTTGATCACCTATTATCACTTTATCTCCTATAACACATGCATGAACAAGAGAGTATCTACCTATAATACAATAATCCCCTATATATGACCCCATCAAATCACTTGCTACATGAACAGTGCTTCTATCTAAAAAAGTTACGTTTTTACCTACTTTTATTTCAGCTCCATCACCTCTTAAAACGACCCTTTTAGAAAGATTAACATTTTTACCTAAATAGGTGTTTCCAATAATCCATGAAGTATTATCTATTATACATCCGGTTTCTATTTTAGGAGATGCTCCTTTATAGTTTAAAAAACTCTTATTCAATTATTCATCTCATTAATAAAACATTGCTCCATTTCTTTTCTTAAAATATAAGCATTAGTATTTTTTTTTAGATTAACATCCTCTTGAGTTATTATTTCACCTTCCTTTATATTTCTAACTAACTCAACATTATTTGCTAAACCTATAGGTAAAGCTTTTACTGATATAGACCTGCTAGAAGAAATCAACTTTCCCCAAACCGTAGTTCCTCCTTCGCCATCAAGTTTCTCGTTTTTAAATAAATCTTTTTTTGCTACTGCAACTGCATCAGCCTTAAAGCTTCTTGTTGCTCCAGTTGGCTGATTATCTAATAAGACTCTTGCAACTGAATATCCTAATTCTAAACCAATTAAGTGAACAGGCCTCCATAGCGCTGCATACTCTCCAGAATCGTCAACTGGAATACCATATTCACTAAAACAACGAGACACGTAACTAGAATTTGCTTTAAATACTACATAAACACCATAACGCAAATCATCGTCAATTTTACTACCATCTCTATTTAAAGATGAAACAACTTCTACCATACCACTATTACTTAAAACACCCCCAAACTCTTCTGGCTTTAAAACTTGCGCAAGTTTTGATGTTCCTACTGGAGGAAACAATAAGCCATCCTCAGGAACAGTTAAACCCGATGCATTAGCAACTGATGCCATTTCAATACCGGATTTTGTCCCATCTAAAAATGAATTAAACATTTTAGGATTCATTCCACCAGCCTGTGCTTCTTGAACGCTCAATCCATAATAATTCCAGACTGTTTCTGGAGTGCTTTTATGATAAATTGGTAAATATTGTGTTCCTTTACCTGCACACACAACCTCAAAACCTGAGGTTTGAACACGTTCTATTAATTCACATATTAATGCAGGCTGATCTCCATAGGCCATAGAACAAACTACACCTGCCTCATTAGCTCTTTTAACTAAAGCTGCTCCACATAATACATCTGCCTCTACTGTAACTAAAACTACGTGAGATTTTACCTTAAAGGCTTCAAGACAATGATCAACTCCAGCTTCTGGATTCCCAGTAGCCTCTATAACTAAATCTAATTGTTCTGATTGAGCTAACTCACTACCAGAATCTGTAAACCAAATTCTATCAGATTTTATAGACTGCTCCAAAGAGCTTTGATTTAATTCTTTATCTGAGTTTGCCGTCCTTAAAGCTTGTCTTACTCTATTAAAATCCAAATCAGCTATAGCAGATATAACAAAACCGTCAGTTTTGAACGCTTGAGTTAAAAACATAGTAGCAAATTTTCCTGCTCCAATAATTCCTACTCTAAATGGCTTATTTTCTTGTTTTAGCTTTACAAGTCTTTGGGTTAAATCAATATTCATAAGATTTTAAACTATTTAAGACAATTATCGGCTACACAAGCTATTGGATCAAAATCTCTATGAGCTTTATATTCAGGACGATTAAACTTCGTAATATGATTGGTCGTTCTATTTAAAGATATATAAATTATTGTTCTGTTCCAAGGTGACATATTAGATGGAGAACCATGAACCAAAGATGAATCAAAAAATATCATAGAACCAGCTTTACCTGAAGGTGCTACTATTCCTCCTTTTTCTATTAAATTGGATATAGTTTGATTATTTATTGTCCAAAGTGGATAAGAAGTTGTTGTAACATCATGAGTTGCATCTATATAACCATCCCGATGTGAACGAGGAATAAAATTTAACGGTCCATTAAATTGAGTGACATCATCCAAAAACAATCCTACATTCAATGCTAATCCTTCAGGCATTCCATCATCATTTTTCCATGTTCCGTAATCTTGATGCCACTGCCATAAATCTCCATCAAATGCAGCCTTAGCATTAATTTTAAATTGATGGATATAAACATCTCCACCCAATAATTGCTTAGCTGGGTTAACTATACGAGGGTGACGAGATACTTTTTCACATATGTGATTAAACTTATGTGCTGCAAATATTGTTCTTACCGCTTTACCATTTTTTTCTTTTTGAACCTCCTCACGCTGCAAATTATATAGATCTGGAAGTTCTTTCGTCATAGTCTTTACTTCTTTAGAGTCAAAAGCATTTTCCAAAAATAAATACCCTAATTCTTTAAAAGACTTTATTTGTTCACTGGTAAGTTCCAATTTATATTCTCCTCTTCTCATAGAATAATATAATAATAAAATTTCTACAAGCCAAATGCAGCACCTTCTCTTCTTTGATCAGCTACACCATAAAATTCATCCGAATTATTCTGAAAAATAATATGAAGCCCACTAGTCATATTTTTTCTAGTCACATTATGCCCTTTTAATAATAAAGCTTCCGCTATGGAATCACCAATTTTTCCTTTTTCAATTGTTGTTTTTCCACCTCTATTACAAATATTAGCTTCTAAAGTCACTTTTTCTGGGTCTATATCTAAATCAATAAGTCTAATTATAGAGGCTGCCACATAACATATTATCCTTGACCCCCCTGGAGAACCTAAAATAATTTTTATTTTTCCATCCGAATCAAATACTATTGTGGGAGACATTGAAGATCTTGGCTTCTTTCCAGGCTGTGGCCTATTTGCTATTAAATTTCCATTCTTGTCTTTGGGATAAAATGAAAAATCCGTCATCTGATTATTTAATAAAAATCCAGAAGCCATCAGACCACTCCCAAACATAAATTCTATGGATGAAGTCATAGAAATAGCGTTACCATATCTATCTATTATAGATATATGCGTTGTAGATGGTTTTTCACTATTAGAGTCTAAACCATTATGTGTTTTTTCAAAATTATGAAAAATACCAGGAGCTAATGAATCTAAAACTTTATCTTTATCTATTAATTTTGACCTTTCTTTTAAATAAAAAGAGGACAACATTTGACTAACTGGGACTTTTATAAAATCTGAATCAGCTATATAATAGTTTCTATCAGAATATGCTAGTTTTGAAGCTTCAATATATAAATGCCATATTTCAGATTCATTTAAATTAGTTAAATTAAAATTATTTAAAATACCCAAAATTTGTAAAACAGTAATACCACCTGAACTTGGTAAGCCCATTCCACAAATCTTCCATTTCCTATAATTTCCACATACAGGCGTTCTCATAACAGGCTCTATATTTAAAAAATCCTCTTTTACTAATAATCCTGGGTTTTTTTTACTATTATTAACGGTTTCAATAATTGATGTATTTATTTCTCCGTCCAAAATTGCCTTAGAACCATTACTTTTAATTTTTTCCAATGTTTTAGCAAATTCTTTGTTCAATTTTTTTGAACCAGCCTTAAGTCCACCATTTTCAACATTAAAATAATCCTTTGTAAATTTAGAATTTTTTAAATGAGGTGCTCTTTTTATTAATTTTTCCAGACGTTCTCCTACAATAAAACCATTAGAAGAATAATTTATTGCATCACTAAATAAAGAATCCCATGGCATAATACCATGTTTTTCATGAACTTTTTCTAACAGATGAATTAATGGTGGAGCACCTACTGCTAAACCGCCAGAAACTGCTTCAATAAAACCTTTTCTTTTACCATCTTCATTAAGAAATATATCTTCTCTATAATTTAATGGAGCTTTTTCTCTTCCATCCCAAGCTTCTAAATTATTAGAGTTAGCATTATAATAAATTATAAAAGCACCTCCTCCTATACCAGAAGATTGAGGTTCAACTAAATTTAAAATCATTTGTGCGCTAATAGCAGCATCTATTGCTGTCCCTCCAGATTCTAGTATTTTTACAGCGGAAGATGTGGCCCTGTGATCTGCAGTAACAGCCATAAATTTATTAGACTTAAAGCTTTTATATATATTAGAAGTAGAAAATGCACTTTCTGGAGATGCCTTATGTTCATCAATATTATCTTCAGCAAGCAATAAAGACTTTGTAAAAAGCACAATTAATATAATTTTTAACATAAAATAAAAATACATAAATAAATATCTCTTTATAAATTTAACTTGCGTCTATATAATATTGGCTTTAATTAAAAACTTAAAGAAAATAAAGATACATAAATAATTTATATTTTAAAATAATAAATTTTATGAGGTGATAACAAAATGAAATTCGAAATTGTTAGATCAATTAGAGCATTACATGCTGCAATAGCTAGACATCGTTCAGGACCGTTAAACTCTTCTGCCTCTTTAGCTTTAGTTCCAACCATGGGTGCAATTCATGAAGCTCACGAAAAATTAATTGATGAAGCTAAAAAACATGCCGATATTGTAATAGCTTCTATATTTGTAAACCCAAAGCAATTTTCTCAAAATGAAGATTTTGATAATTATCCTAAATCTGAAGAACAAGACATAGAAAAACTTAAATCTAAAGGATGTAATATAGTTTTTATTCCAAACATAGATCTAATGTATCCTAAAGACTTTGACTTAAATATTAGTGTACCAAAACTAAGCTCTGTATTATGTGGAAAATCTAGACCACATCACTTTGAAGGAGTAGCAACAGTTGTAACTAAACTTCTTTTACTATCTAATGCGGACTACGCAATCTTTGGAGAAAAAGATTTTCAGCAATTATTAATTATAAAATCATTAGTTAAAAGTTTAAATATTCCTTGTGAAATTATATCAATAAAAACTGTAAGAGAAAATAATGGTTTAGCCATATCCTCAAGGAACACTTATTTAAGTGAAAAAAACAAAAAAATTGCTAGAGAAATAAATATTTCACTTAAAGATGCTATTAAAAATTATAAAAACAAAAATAGCGTTTCTGAAATTATACACTATATTAAAGAACAATTTCTTATTAAAGGAATAAAAAATATAGATTATATAGAAATTAGAGATGAAACCAATTTAAATGCATTAAATAATAGTATACAAAATGCTAGGATTTTTATTGCAGTATACATTGATAACGTCCGATTAATAGATAATATGAAATTAATAATTGATTAAAAAAATTATTGAATTTATTAAAGTTATATAATTATTTTAGCGCCCGTAGCTCAGCTGGATAGAGCGTCTGACTACGGATCAGAAGGTCTGGGGTTCGAATCCTCACGGGCGCGCCA
>TARA_B100000686_G_scaffold150303_1_pt1 | contig 18476 bp, 15 predicted proteins | sample TARA_B100000686 | Tara Oceans TARA_B100000686 (sample SAMEA2622733) | marine metagenome | biome: marine biome (ENVO:00000447); feature: marine epipelagic mixed layer (ENVO:xxxxxxxxx); material: "saline water (ENVO:00002010), including plankton (ENVO:xxxxxxxx)" | depth 150 m
TGAATTTATTATCTTCAACATATATTTTTAGTTTTTATACCTTAATTAGTAGGGTTTTAGGTTACGTCAGGGATATATTGATAGCTGTTTTTTTAGGAGCCTCTGTTTTTGCAGATGCTTTCTTTGTGGCCTTCAGAATTCCAAATACTTTTAGAAGGCTGTTTGCGGAAGGCACGTTTAACTCAGCTTTTATTCCAAGTTATACATCGGAGAAAACAAAAAAAGATTCTGATGGTAAAAAATTTGCTGACGATGTTCTGTCTTTGCTGGTTTTGATATTACTTGCTATAATTTTTGTTGTTGAAATTTTTACTCCATATTTAGTTTATTTAATTGCTCCTGGTTTTTATGAGAACTCTGAAAAATTTGAATTGGCGGTTGAACTTACAAGAATAACATTTCCTTTTTTGTTATTTGTTAGTTTGTCTTCATTTTTTTCTGGAATTTTAAATTCAAACAATAAATTTGCTGCCGCCGCCGCCGCTCCTATTATCTTAAACATTGTTTTAATTTTAACTCTTTTTATTTCTTATTTATTTAAATTAAATTTTGCAGTCAATTTATCTTATGGTGTTACATTCTCTGGTATAATACAATTGCTATTTTTAATAATTTTTTGCAGAAAATATTACAAACCGTCTATTGCTTTCAAATCAAAAATTGATTCCAAAGTGAAATTTTTTTTAAAAAAACTTTTACCTAGTATTTTTTCTTCAGGTGTTACTCAAATCAATATTTTGGTTGGCACTATTATAGCTTCTTTTGAGGCTGGAGCCGTTTCTTATTTATATTATGCAGATAGAATTTATCAAATTAATTTAGCAATTGCTGGGATCGCAGTGGGAACCGTATCACTTCCTGTGCTAGCTAAAAACTTAAAAATCGGAAAAATTGATGAAGTTAATAGTATACAAAATAAATCAATAGAATTATGTTTTTTATTTTCAATACCAGCAAGCCTTGGCCTAATAATAGCTTCCAGGGAAATTATAGACTCTCTTTTTGGATATGGTTCCTTTACAAAAGAAGATGTAGTTGCAACAGCAAGCGCTTTAAAATATTTTGGTTTTGGAGTTCCTGCTTTTGCTTTGATAAAAATCCTATCAAACTTTTTCTTTGCCAGAGATAATACAAAAACTCCATTTTATTTATCCTTATTGAGTGTATCTCTCAATGTTGGAATAAGTGTAATCTATTTTAAAGAGGTAGGTTTTATAATTATTCCTATAGCAACTTCCATATCAACATGGGTAACTGTAGTTTTTTATTTAATTTTGTTAAACAAATCTAAATTTATAGTTTTAGGAATTTTACCTTTATTTAATCTTTTAAAAATTATTATTTCTACAATAATTATGTCATTTGCTTTATATTATGGAATAGATTTTTTTGAGGATAAATTAATCCATGATAACAATTATAAGTCCATTTATCTTCTATTTATGATAGGCTTGGTAGCAACAATTTATTTAATATCTTGTTACTTATTTGGTTTATTAAAAATTAAGAACTACAAGACAAATTAAAATGAGTATTAGTAAAAAATTAGTTTTTTCTGGCGTTCAGCCAACGGGCAATCTTCATTTAGGAAATTACCTTGGTGCACTTAAAAATTTTGTTTCACTTCAAAAAGAAATGGAATGTATTTATTGTGTAGTCGATTTACATGCCATCACAGTCTTTCAAGATCCCAAAAATTTAAAAGAAAATATTCTTGAAACTACTGCTGGTTTTTTGGCAACTGGTTTAGATTCAAACAAAAGCATTATATTTAATCAATCTTCTGTAAATGGACATGCTGAACTAGCATGGATATTGAATTGTATAACTCGATTAGGCTGGTTAAATAGAATGACGCAATTTAAAGACAAAGCTGGCTCAGACAAAGAAAAAGCAAGTGTTGGTCTATATATTTATCCAACGCTTATGGCTGCTGACATACTTTTGTATAAGGCAACTCATGTTCCTGTTGGAGCCGATCAAAAACAACATTTGGAACTATGTAGAGATATAGCTCAGAAATTTAATAATGATTTTCACTCCAAAGACTTTTTTCCCTTACCAGAACCTCTAATTCAAAAAAATATTTCTAGAGTTATGAGTTTAAGGGATGGAACAAAAAAAATGAGCAAGTCCGAAGAATCAGATTACGGAAGAATTAATCTTAAAGACAGTGCTGATGATATTTCAAAAAAAATAAAAAAAGCAAAAACAGACTCTTCAACAATTCCAGGAAGTGAAAAAGAGTTGGAGAAAAGACCTGAAGCATTAAATTTACTGAATATTTATTCAGATATTACTAAAAATCCTTTAAAAAAAGTTTTAGAAGAAATGGAAGGAAAAGAATTTTCTCATTTGAAGAATGAACTTTCAGATGTTTTGGTCGAAACTATTTGTCCCGTAGGAAAGAAAATAAAGCAATTAAAGGATGATAAAGGATATTTAGAAGATATTTTGAAAAAAGGTAAAGAAAAAGCATTAAAAAAGGCTGAGGAAAACCTTAAAAAGATACGTGAAATAGTAGGCTTATTGTAATATAAAATGTTCTATTATGATACGGACTGAGGAAACACCAAATCCTGATTCATTAAAGTTTTTATCTGAAAAAACTATTTCTGCTATCGGGACTGAAGAATTTCAAAGGAAAGATAAAAACAAAATTAGTAATGATTTTGTTAAAAATCTCCTTGAGGTAAAGGGTATTGAGTTAATTCTTCTTTCAGACACCTTCTTGACAGTAAAAAAAACTGACGAGGTTTCTTGGGATGCACTTAAACCGACTGTCATATCTCATATTAATGACTATTTTCAGAATAATGATAAACCAATATTAAACATAAAAAAAGATAGTGACGAACATTCCAAAGAAAGTTCAGATGAAACCATTAACAAGATAAAAAAAATTTTGGATGAAAAGATAAGACCAGCTGTAGCAAGAGATGGGGGTGATATAAAATTTAAATCTTTTAATGAAGGAGTTGTTACTGTTGAACTTCAAGGAAGTTGTTCTGGCTGTCCCAGTTCATTAATGACTTTAAAGCAAGGTGTTCAAAATCTACTTTGCCATTATGTTGACGAAGTAAAATCTGTGGAGGCAATATAGAATGAAAAAAAATCTAAGCTACAGAGATAAACTTTTAGAGCTTGCGTCTATCTATAGAGTTAATGAAGTCACAAACTATACAAAAAATAAAAAGTATTTAACCACTCCTCAACTAGAACATATTTTAAAAAAAAACAATGTTCCTATACCAACCGAAATTAATAAAAGTTTGTTAGAAATACAGGTAAAGAAAATTTCTCGACCTGTTTATCATACTGGGAACAAGATAGGCGAAAACTTTTCAGACTTAAAAAGATTTTTTATAAGATTTTTTGCGTCTATTAATAGAGAAGTTATAAAATTTTTCTTATCAATTTTTAGAGGTATTTTAGGTTTTTTCTCTTTTTTAAGCAAAGGTACTGTAAATTCATTAAATTGGATTTATAACTTTAAATCTCAAGAAAAAAAAGGAAACAAAATTGTAACATTTGGCTTATCTGTATCTTTCTTAGCACTTTTAGTTATAGCGGGACTTAATGTTATAGACGTGGTTCAAGAAACAAAATCTGATAAATCTTTATTAGATAAAAAAGTAGAAAGTTTTGAAAATAAAAAGATTGTACCAAAAGAGAAAAAAGATGCTAAACCAAAAAAATTAACTAAAGAGCCTGAGAAAAAGAAAGAAAAAAAAGAATTAGCTAAAATTCCAAAAAAAGAAAAGGAAAAAAAAGTTACCGAAGAAGTTGACGAACTGGTTTTACCTAATTTAAATCTTAAAACAGAAACTGTCTTAAGTTTATTTAAAGATGTGCAGTATGATTTGAAAAAAGTAAGATTTGAAAAGAAAGTAAGACCAATATATTTTACACAGTTCCCAAAAGATTTAGATGAAATTTCAAGCACAAAGCTTAAAAAAGAAACGTTTATAAAAATAATTCTTCCATTAGTGGCTGCAGAAAATCAAAAAATATTAAATGATAGATATAAACTTAGTAAAATCCTTAAAAAAAAGAACGCAGCGAGAGACCAAAAAGAAAAACTTTGGTTAGAAAAGAAATTAAGAGAGTACAAAGTTAAAAATAATGATACTTTGGAGCTCAGAAAAAGAATGGATATAATTCCTATATCTATAGCATTAGCTCAAGCTGCCAAAGAAAGTGGATGGGGGACATCAAGATTTGCTCTTGAAGGGAATGCTATATTTGGACAATGGACTTGGACTGGCACTGGTATTGCTCCTTTAGATAGAGGTAGTGAAAAGAATCATAAAATTTTAAGATTTCCAATTTTAAGAGCCTCTGTAAAAGCATATAAAAATAATCTTAATACCCATAAAGGGTACAAAAAGTTTAGAGAAAAAAGATTTGATTTAAGAAAGAAAAAAAATAATATTTCTGGACTCAAACTTATTCATACACTTGATAATTACGCTGAGACAGGAAAGGAATATACTAAAATATTGAAACAAATCATTGATCAAAATTCGTTAACAGATTTCGAAAATGTAGTTTTAACTAATACAGTAATTAAAAAAGCTTTAGATTTATAGATATTATTTTTCAGCTATTACAAACTGCATACCTAACCATCTCCATAAACCACTTTCATCTCTCAGAGAGCAATTGATACGGCCTCTTTCTGTAGTAAATTTTCCTTTTAAATTTATAGCTATTTTAGAATTATTAATAAAGTTTATCTCAGATTTTCGCCATTTGTTTTCTTCATTAGAATAACAGTTAATAAGTTTAAGATTTTTTATATCATCAAAGAATTCCACAATAACTTTTGGAGGATTATTTTTTTCATCTATATATTTTTCTTCAGGCGAAATATTTTTATATTTTAAAGGCAATGTATTTAATAAAGTTTTAAATCTTTTTATTTCGCCATATTTTTCATTTATTGGAAATCTAGGTAATTCCAAAAAATCTTTCGTTTCATCAACAACACCAGAATGTTGTCCAAAAGCAAATATAAAATTGAGATCTTTAACAATTTTTTTAAAACTTAATCTGTACTCTCCAAAGGGATAAGAAAAAAAATGAGAATTATATCCCAAATTCTTTTTAAAAATTGTTATAGATTTTTCTAAATCTTTTAAAATTTCCTCAGAATCCCTATCAGCTAAATACTCATGGCTATGACTATGATTGCCTATATGAACAAAATCTTCCTTGGCTATTTCTTTGATTTGATTCCAAGACATATATCCATTCTTACCCACTTCTCTAGTACTAACAAATAAAATAAAAGGTATTTTGTCTGATTTGAGAATGGGCCATGCATTTTCATAAAAAGAAGAAAATCCATCATCAACCGTTAGTAAAATTTTTTTTTTATTCTTTTTATTTTTAAGATCTTCTTTGAAATTTTTTGGATTTACAAAATTAAATCCATCTTTTTTAATTAGATTTAGATGCATTTTAAAATCATTAACCCTTATATTGGTAGATGGGTATTTATTTTCCTCAAATCGATGATACATAAGTGCTATTATTCCATAATCGTCGATATTATTTGGTGTAGAATAAGATTTGTCAGAATTAAATAAAGAAATTATAAATAAAAAAATGATAAAAGATTTTTTAATAATTAATTGCACAGGCAAAAATGATTCAATTGGATTAAGGGTTAATAATAATTTCTTTATGGAAAAATTTCAAACTAATATTAAAAATAATGATATGCTTGTTGACAAAATATTGAAGTTTTTAAAAAGACATAAGGCTAAAGTTAATAAAGACTTTTCAATTATTGTTAATATTGGACCTGGTAGCTTTTCAACAGTGAGGATATCCTTAGCTATAGCAAAAGGAATAAAAATTTCTAAAGGAGCAAGGCTTTATGGATACAAAAATTCTATTTTAAATGAATTTAACTTGAAAAATATTGAATTTTTAATTCAAAAAAATTTAATAGAAAATGAATTGATTAAACCAGTATATTTGAGTTAAATTAAACTAATTTATGAGTAATATAGAAGAAAAATGCAAAGCTAAAGGTGTCAGATTAACTGATCAAAGACGTATAATTGCAAAAGTAATGTCTGATTCAAAAGAAACCTATGGCTCCAAAGATCACCCAGATGTTGATGAGCTTCATAAGAGAGTAAGTTCCGTGGACAAAAATATTAGCATAGCTACAGTTTATAGAACTGTTAAACTTTTTGAAGAGGCAGGAATAATCGAGAGGCATGATTTTAAAGAAGGGAAAGCTAGATACGAACCTTTAACTGATGAACATCACGATCACCTAATAGACATTAACTCTGGAGAAATAATCGAATTTGTTGATAAAGATATTGAGGAATTGCAAAAAAAAGTTGCAGAAAAATTAGGTTATAAGTTAGTAGATCACAAATTAGAATTATATGCTTCAAAAATAAAAAAAAATTAATATTTTGTCTAAAAAAATCTTTATTAAAACTTTCGGATGTCAAATGAACGAGTACGACAGTGATCGTATTCTGGATTTGGCAAAAAAGGCAGGATATCTTCCAACAAATAATATTTCAGAAACAGATTGTTATATACTCAATACTTGCCATATCAGAGAAAAAGCCACTGATAAAGTTTATGATGATATTGGAAGGGTAAAAAAAAATTTTAGAGGTAAAAAAAAACCTATATTGCTGATTACTGGCTGTGTTGCACAAGCTGAAAGCAGTGAAATGTTAAAAAGAAGTGATTATATCGATGGAGTTGTTGGGCCACAATCTTATCATTTAATACCTAATATAATTAAGAGAATAGAAAATAAAAAAGATCAAATCGAAAGAACAGAATTTGATGTAGTAGAAAAATTTGATAAATTGAATTTAGTTCCAAACACAAATTCAAAGACACCCGCTTTTCTCACAATTCAAGAAGGTTGTGATAAGTTTTGCCATTTTTGTGTAGTTCCTTATACAAGAGGTCCAGAATATTCTAGATCATTTAGAGAAATTTTATCGGAAGCCAAGCAACTCGTGAAGAACGGTTCAAAGGAAATAATTTTATTAGGTCAAAATGTTAATGCTTATAATTACAAAAAATACAAGCTTTCTGATTTGATTAATGAATTGAATGGTTATGAGAATTTAGAGCGCATTAGATATACTACTTCCCATCCTAAAGATATGACAGATGATTTGATAGAAGCTCATCAAAATTGTAATAAATTAATGCCTCTATTACATTTACCTGTTCAAAGTGGATCTTCTAAAATATTGAAACTCATGAATCGTAAGCATAATATTGAAGAGTATTTAGGAATTATTGAAAGACTAAAAAAGAAAAAACCATCAATTAAATTTTCTAGTGATTTTATAATTGGTCATCCAGGAGAAAGTGAAGATGATTTTAAAAAAACAGTTTCATTAATGAAAAATATTGGCTTTATTAACTCATACTCTTTTATATTTAGTCCAAGACCGGGAACTCCATCTTCAAATAAAAAAATGATCAATCCTGAAATATCTAAAAAAAGATTAAAAATTTTTCAGGAAATATCAGATCAAATAAAAAAGAACTATAGAAGCAAACTTTTAAACAAAAAGTTAGAAGTTTTATTTGAAAATAAAATGAACAAACAAGAAAAGTATTTTGGAAGAGATAAATATGGAGACCCAGTAGTAGTAGAAAGTACAATCAATTTAACAGGGAAGATTTTAGATGTAAAAATTAACAACTTTAATCATAGCACTCTTTTTGGAGATGTTATTTTTAATAAAAAAAGAAAAGTTGCTGCATAAAATATGTCTGAAGTTACTAAGTTAAATCATATTTTTCAATCAAGAAAGATAGACAAGGAAACTTTTAATGTTCAAATTTTTGATAACAAAATATTGATGGCAATTGTTGGAGAATTTAATTCTAATCTATTAGAACTTGAAAAACTTACTAATACCAAAATCTTCTTTAGAGGTAACTTAATTTCTATCAAAGGAAAAAATGAAAACATTAAAAATGTTTTTGAGGCAATAAAATTTCTAATTAATAAATTTGTTTTGACAAACTCAATTGAAAAAAATGATATAACTTTGTCTGTGAAAAGAGACATTAATAATGATAAGAACTCTAATATTCGTTCTTTAGATCAACTCATAAAGACTCCTAGAAGATCTGTTATGGCTAGATCAGAAAAACAATCCCAATATATTAAAGCATTAAAAGAGGAAGACATAATTATGGCTCTTGGACCAGCTGGAACAGGAAAAAGCTTTCTAGCTGTATCAGTTGCAATTACGATGTTAATGGAAAAAAAAGTAGAAAGAGTAATTTTATCAAGACCCGCAGTTGAAGCGGGTGAGAAGTTAGGATTTTTACCTGGAGATATGAAAGATAAGGTAGATCCATACCTTAGACCTTTGTACGACGCTTTGTATGATCTTTTTGGTTTTGAAAAGATACAAAAAAAGATTGATACCGGACAAATAGAAATTGCTCCATTAGCATTTATGCGAGGGAGAACCTTAAAAAATTCCTTTGCAATTTTAGATGAAGCTCAAAATGCTACAACAACTCAAATTAAAATGTTTTTAACAAGAATAGGAGAAAACTCCAAACTCGTAGTAAATGGAGATCCATCTCAAATAGATTTAATTAACAAATCAAACTCAGGCTTGGTAAAATCAAGAAAAATTTTAAATAAAATTAAAGAAATTAAAATAATCGAATTTGATCATCGAGATGTGGTCAGGCATCCTTTGGTTTCAAAAATTATCCAAGCTTATCAAAAAAATATTGATGATAAAAATTAATGTTCTTTTAAATAACAAAAGCTGGAAAAAATATATAGAAAACCCAAAAGCTTACACTAAAGATAAAATCAAATTACTTAATAAGGGTGATAATTTTTTTAGGAACAAAAATATATATTTTTCTTTGCTCCTTAGTGGAAGCAAGGAAATTAGAACGATTAATAAAAAATTTAGGAAAAAGAATAAGATTACAGATGTTCTATCTTTTCCATTCTATGAAAGAAAAGAAATAAAAAATTTTCTTAAAAAAAAAACGCCCTTTTATTTGGGTGACATAATTATAAACTTAGATAAAATAATTGTTCAATCAAATAACAAAGAAAAAATAAGAGTTAAATTTGATAAACTTTGGATACATGGATTTGTTCATTTACTGGGATATCGTCACAAATTAAACAAAGATTATGCAAAAATGAACAAAGTAGAAAAAAAATTTTTTGATTTGGTTAATTAAATGACTTTAGAAAAAATATTAAATAATAAAAATTTTATAATTTTTGTATTGCCTTTTTTTTTAGGTCTTCTTTCTGTATTTAGTTTTCAACCTTTTAATTTTACATTTGTAAATTTTTTTATAATACCATGTTTATTTTTAACACTTACTTACGTTCAAAAAAGATCAAAAAATTTTTATAGAAAGAAGCCCTACTTAAGAAACCTTTTTTTTATAGGTTATTTTTTCGGAATTGGATTTTTTCTTTCAGGAACATATTGGATTTCTTACTCCCTTACTTTTGATGAAAATTTAAAGTTTTTAATACCTTTTTCCATAACATTGATTCCTTTGTTTCTGGGACTTTTTTTTGGTTTAGCATCTTTGTGTTCAGGACCTTTTTTAAAAAATAATTATTCTTCATTTTTCTTATTTTGTTTAATTTTTTCTTTAATAGACTATTTAAGAGGAACAATTCTATCAGGCTTTCCATGGAACTTATGGTCTTACTCATGGTCATGGTTAGTTGAAATAATCCAAGTATTAAATCCAATTGGTCTTTATGCTTTTAACTCAATTTCAATAGTCTTTTTTTGCTCTCCAGTAATATTATTTTTTAAAAATAAGTATAAATATCTAATTTTTTTTATTTTCTTATTAATATTCTTTTCATCCTATATTTATGGATCCTATAAAATTAATAAAGATCGTGAAATGTTAATCAGAGCTGAGCAGACTACAAACATTAAAATAATTACACCCAATTTTGATATGAGGTATATTCACAGTGAGGAAGAAATAAAAAGGACAATTGAAAAAGTTATAAAATACAGTGATCCCAATCCTAACAAGGAAACTATTTTTGTATGGCCTGAGGGAATATTTGCCGGAGTTTACCTAGAGGATTTAAAAAGATTTTCATATCTTTTTAAAGAAAATTTTTCTGAAAAACATTTAATAATCTTTGGGATAAATACACAGAACAGCTCAAAAGAAAAATTTTATAATAGCTTTATTGTTGCAAATAATAAACTTAAAGTACTTTATAAATATGACAAAGAAAAACTTGTCCCATTTGGTGAATTTTTACCTTTTGAGAAATTTTTTGAAAAATTTGGTTTAAAAAAAATCACTTATGGATATGGTTCTTTTTCAACAGGAAGCAATAAAAATAATTTTAAATTTAATAATTTAAATATCCTTCCACTGATATGTTATGAGATAATCTTTCCAAAACTTACGCAATACTCTGAGAAAAAAACAAATATAATTGTAAACCTTTCAGAGGATGCATGGTTTGGAGATTCCATAGGTCCTTATCAACATTTTGCTAAAGCTATTTTTAGATCTGTAGAAAATAATACTTTTCTAGTTAGATCGGCCAACAAAGGCGTCAGTGCTTTTATTAATGCCAACGGGATAGTAATAAAAAGATTAGAACCAAATGAGGCTGGCAATATAGAATTAAATGTGCCGTTAATTAACAACAATTTAAAAAACAAAAATGATTTGATATTTTTTATTCTTTTATTTACATATACGATCATCTTCTTTTTATTTAGAAAAAAACATAATGACTGATAATAATTATTTTTTTACCAGCGAGTCTGTTTCAGAAGGGCATCCAGACAAGGTGTGTGATCGTATTTCTGATATGGTTGTTGATACCTACTTATCAAAGGAGCCTCACGCAAGGGTTGCCTGTGAAACTTTGGCAACAACAAACAAAGTAGTCCTAGCCGGTGAAACAAGAGGACCAAAAATTAAAAATGATGATTTAATAGAAAAAATTAGAGAATGTATAAAAGATATAGGCTATGACCAAGAAGGATTTAGTTGGAAGACTGCAAACATAGAAACTCATTTGCATGAGCAATCCTCAGACATAGCAATGGGTGTTGACTCCAAAGGAAACAAAGATGAGGGAGCCGGGGATCAAGGAATAATGTTTGGGTATGCATGTAAAGAAACCAAAGATCTTATGCCTGCGCCAATACATTTTTCACATAAAATTCTAAGACTGATGGCCGAGGATAGAAAAAAAGGAATTCTAAAAGGTATTGAACCAGACTCTAAAAGTCAAGTTACCATGCTATATGAAGATGACAAACCAAAAATAGTTACCTCTGTAGTTATTTCAACTCAACACTCAAAAAATATTGATCAAAAAAAAGTTAAAGACTTGGTTTATCCATATATAGCCAAGTCTATACCTAAAGAATTGATAAAAGATTTAGATGAAAAAAATGTTTATGTTAACCCAACTGGCCAATTTATTATTGGAGGACCAGATGGTGATACCGGTTTAACGGGAAGAAAAATTATTGTTGACACATATGGAGGTGCAGCACCACATGGAGGAGGAGCTTTTTCAGGTAAGGACCCTACTAAAGTTGATAGATCAGCAGCCTACGTTGCAAGGTATGTTGCAAAAAATGTGGTTGCGGCAGGTGTTTCAGAAAAATGTTTAATACAATTGGCATATGCGATAGGCGTATCTGAACCTCTTTCTGTTTATGTAAAACTTTCTGATAAAGACAAAAGTAAAACGGAAGATGTTAAAAAAATAATTAAACAAAATTTTGATTTATCTCCTCGTGGAATTAGAGAGCTTTTAGGACTAAATAAACCTATTTATCAAGTTACATCAGCTTATGGTCATTTTGGAAGGAGCCCATCAAATAATGGTGAATTTTCATGGGAAAAAACTGATAAAAAAGACATTTTTACAAAGTAGATCTTGAAAAAATAACAATATTTAATATATATAGCAGTACATTGTTGAAATTTCAAAAATGGGCCCAGGCCCATTTTTTTTTGGAATACGTAAAAAAAGAGGAATAAATGTTAAACAGAGGTTTAGATAAACTAGAGTTACTAAGAATAGTAGAATCAGTAGCTAATGAAAAATCTATAGACAAAGAATTGGTAATAACATCTATGGAAAGTGCAATTCAAAAGGCAGCATTAACAAAATTTGGAAATGACAGTTCTATCGAAGTGACTATAGACAGAGAAAGCGGAGAAATAAAAATTCAAAAAGTTTTTGAAATAGTTGAAAATTTAGAAGATCCAAACAAAGAAATTACTTTAGGTGAGGCAAGTAAAATTAACGTAGAGAAAAAAGATCTTAAAGTTGGTGACAAAATATTTGAAGATTTGCCCCAAATAGACTTTGGAAGAATAGCTGCTCAAAGTGCAAAACAAGTTATTAGTCAACGTGTAAAAGAAGCAGAAAAAACGAGACAGTACGAAGATTTTGTTGATAAGGAGGGACAAATATTAAGTGGTATTATTAAAAGATTAGAATACGGAAATGTCATTATGGACCTTGGAAAAGCTGAAGGTGTAATTAAAAAAGATGAGCTTATACCAAGAGAAATTCTAAAAACAGGAGATAGAGTCAAAGCTTACTGTTATGAGGTAAAGAAAGAAATAAAAGGACATCAAATTTTTTTGTCGAGAGCTCATCCTCAATTTTTGGCAAAATTATTTTTTCAAGAAGTTCCAGAAATTTATGAAGGTATAATAGAAATTAAATCTGTAGCGAGAGACCCAGGTAGCAGAGCAAAAATATGTGTTAATTCAAAAGATAACTCAATAGATCCTGTTGGAGCCTGTGTAGGAATGAGAGGCAGCAGAGTGCAAACTATTGTTAACGAATTACACGGTGAAAAAATTGATATAATAAAATGGACCGAGGATCTTCCAACATTAATAGCTGAATCCTTATCACCAGCAGAAATACAAAAAGTTTTAATTGATAAAGATAGCAAAAGAATAGATGTAATTTTGACAGAGGAAAATTTGAGCAAAGCTATTGGTCGAAGAGGCCAGAATGTTAGATTGGCATCTAAACTGACAAATTTTGAGATCGATATATTGACTGACAAAGAAGATTCGGAGAGAAGACAAATTGAATTTAAAGAGAAGACAGAACTATTAATCAAAAGCCTTGAAGTTGATGAAACCTTAGGTCAACTTTTAGTTTCTGAAGGATTTCAAGGCATAGAGGAAATATCTCAAGCTAAACCTGATGATATTTCTCGAATAGAAGGAATAGATGAAAGCACAGCCCAAGAACTAATTAATAGATCAAAAGAAAATCTAATAAAAGAAAAAGAAGAAATTGGAAAAAAACTTAAAGAACTTGGAGTTGAAGATTCTCTCATTAATCTTAAAGGAATGACCCAAGGGATGTTAGTTATGTTGGGTCAGAGGAATATTAAAAAATTAAGCGATTTTGCAGATCTATCTTCTGATGAATTAATTGGAGGGTTTGATGAAATTAAAGGTAAAAAGATTAGAATCGAGGGTTATTTGGAGGAATTTTCTTTATCAAGAGATGAAGCCGATCAATTAATTATGTCAGCTAGAGAGATAGTATATAAGTGAGGTTAAAAATGGATAAAAAAAAGGAAAAAAAAAAGACTTTAACTATATCTAAAAGTTTTAGTAAAAAAGTCGATCCATCTTCATTAGTTCAACAAGGAAAAAAATCTTTTTCAATAGATAAAAAAAAGACAATCAAAACTTCTAAAGATTTTAAAAAAACTTTTCATAATACTGGCTTGGGCAATAGATTTGACCCTAACAAAAAAGGTAAAAATGTTGCAAGAAAATTTATAGAACAGAAAACAAAAAAAGATTTTATTAAAAAAGATGAAAAGAAGCCAAGAAAAGACAAATTAAAATTGAAAGGTACACTTGAAAGAAAAAATTTTAAAATGACTGTAGCCAGAGCTTTAAATGTTGAAGAGATAGAGATAAAACAAAGAAGTTTAGCTTCAGTAAAAAGAGCTCGTCTAAAAGAGAAGAAAAGTGTTACCGAGCCTGAAGAAAAAAAAGAATTTAAAAAAATTATAAGAGACGTAAAAATCCCTGATCAAATTTCAATACAAGAGCTTTCAAATAGAATGGCAGAACGTTCGAATGATATAATAAAGTTTCTGTTTAATATGAAAGTGGTAGCAACAATTAATCACGTTATTGACAAAGATACAGCTGAATATATTGTAAAAGAATTTGGACATAAGCCAATCATAGAGGGATCTCCTAGTCTGACAATTAATAAAAAAAACAATCTTATAGAAGGAGATATCAAAAAAAGACCTCCAGTAGTTACAATAATGGGTCACGTTGATCATGGAAAAACTTCTCTTTTAGATTCATTGAGAGACACTAATGTTGTTTCGGGAGAGCATGGAGGAATAACTCAACATATTGGAGCGTATCAAGTAAAAACTGAAAAAAATCAAACTATTACATTCATTGATACTCCGGGTCATGCTGCCTTTACACAAATGAGAGCTAGAGGTTCAAAGGTTACAGATATAGTAGTTTTAGTTATAGCTGCCGATGACGGAATAAAACCTCAGACAATAGAAGCTATTCAACATTCAAAAGCAGCTAAGGTCCCAATTATTGTAGCTATAAATAAATGTGATTTACCCAATAAAAATATTAGTAAAATTAAAAACGATCTTATGCAACATGAATTGATAGCAGAAGATTTAAGTGGAGATACTTTATTTGTTGAAGTTTCTGCAACAAAAAAAACAAATTTAGATAAACTTAAGGAATCTATTATTTTACAGTCTGATATTTTAGATCTAAAAGCTTCAACATCTGGACCAGCTTCTGGAACCGTATTAGAATCTAAAATTGATAAAGGCAAGGGACCGGTATCTACAATACTAATTTCTAATGGACTACTCAAAAAAGGTGATTATTTTGTATGTGGAAATACGTGGGGAAAAATAAGAGCAATCATTAATCATGAAGGAAAGAATATAGAAGAAGCTCTACCTTCAATGCCTGTTGAAATACTAGGAATGAATGATTCTGTTTTTGCTGGAGCAGAGTTTTCAGTTACAGAAGAAGAGAAGGCAGAAGAAATTGCAGAATTTAATAAAAGAGGCGAGTCTAATATAACAAAAAAATTAATAACAAAAGATAAAAAAACTTTATTTGAGGAAAAGAAAGATAAAGAGGAATTAAATATTATAATAAAATCAGATGTTCAAGGTTCGAGTGAAGCATTAAAAAATTCTATAAACAAAATTGAACATGAGGAAGTTAAGCCCAACATTATACTTTCAGACATTGGAATGATAAATGAAACCGATGTTTCTCTTGCCAAGGCCTCAAAAGCAATTTTGATAGGATTTAATGTTAAGCCAAACAGAGAAGCTAAGAAATTAGCTGAAGAGCAAAATATTAGTATTAAATATTATGATATAATTTATAAAGCTATTGAGTCTGTTCAAAAAAGTTTATCGGGATTATTAGAACCAGATATAAAAGAAAAAGTGATTGGTTCAGCAGAAATTCTAAAAATATTTAAAGTTTCAAGAGCAGGAAAAATAGCTGGATCAAAAGTTATTAATGGTGAAGTTAAAAATAAATCTAAAGCTAGACTAATAAGAGATGGAGCTGTTGTTTATAATGGAGAAATCTCCAGCATATTTAGAGAGAAGAATGCTGTAAAAGAGGTTAAAACCGGATTAGAATGCGGAATAAGCTTGAAAGACTTTATAGATTTTAAGGAAAGGGATATAATCGAGTCTTATCAGGTTGAGAAAATCGAGAGAGAAATTTAATGAAAAAAGAAAGAAATTCTTCAGCTTTTAGCCAAAGGCAACTTAGAGTAGGGGAATTGGTTAAGCAAAATTTGGGTGAAATTTTTATAAGAAACGAAGCAAAGATACCCTCAATTAATACGAAAATTATAACTGTGACGGAAGTCAGAATGACCCCAGATTTAAAGACCGCTAGAGCTTATGTGATCCCATTAGGTGGCACAGAAATGGATAAAACAGTAAGTATATTGACGGAATTCTCTCATCTTGTTAGAAAAGCCTTATCAAAAAAACTTGATATAAAGTTTCTTCCTAAGCTTTCATTTATACAGGATAATTCTTTTGAATATGCTGAAAAGATAGAAAGATTAATTAGAAAAAACAAAGAAAAAGAAAATGAAAAAGAAAAAAGACGAGACAATTAAATCACTTGCAATTAACTCCAAAGATGTTGGATCTGCAGAGGTTCAGATTGGATTATTAAGCAAGAAAATAGAAAAATTATCAGATCATTTTAAAAAATTTAAAAAAGACAAACATTCAACAATGGGTCTAAATAAATCTGTTAATAGAAGAAAAAAGCTTTTAGCTTATCTTAAAAGAAAAAAGCCAGATTCATACAATAAAGTATTAAAACAATTAAATTTAAGGAAATAATGTTTAAAATTAGTAAAGAAGAAATAGAGATAAATGGGAAAAAAATAACACTAGAAACAGGAAAAATAGCAAGACAAGCGGATGGCGCTATAATTGCAACATGCGGAGAGACTGTAGTAATTGCAACTGCAGTTGGTGCTAAAGAAACTAAAGATGATCAAGATTATTTTCCCCTTTCAGTAAATTACCAAGAAAAATATTATGCTGCAGGAAAAATACCGGGAGGATATTTTAAAAGAGAAGCTCGACCAACAGAAGCCGAGACATTAATTTCAAGATTAATAGACAGACCAATAAGACCATTATTTCCAGATGGTTTCCTTAACGAAGTTCAAGTTCTACCAACCGTACTATCCTATGATGGTGAAAATCAACCGGATATTTTATCAATGATAGCATCTTCAGCAGCACTAGCGATTTCAGGTATGCCTTTTCAAGGTCCGATTGCAGCAAGTAGAGTTGGATTCAAAGATGGAGAATATTTATTAAATCCATCCCCAAAAGAATTGGAAGAATCACAATTAGATTTAGTAGTTGCAGGAACCAAAGATGCGGTTCTTATGGTTGAATCAGAAACTTCAGGATTAACTGAAAAAGAAATGTTAGAAGCAGTTAAATTCGGTCATAAAAATTTTTTACCAATAATCAAGGCTATTGAAAATTTGGTTAAAAAATGTGGAAAACCTAAATGGAAAGTTGAGTCGCCAGATCATTCAAATGTTAAGAAAAAAATTGCTAAAGCTTTAGAGACAAATCTGAGAAAAGCTTTTAAAGAAACAGATAAGAAAAAAAGATCTACTGCGATTTCAGAAGCAGAAACAAAATGTAAAGAGATGTTCGCGGAAGATGAGAATGTAAGCGAGAATCAAGCAATGGCTCAACTTAAGTCTATAGAAAAAGACATAGTTAGAACGGCAATTTTAAAAGATAAAAAAAGAATTGATGGAAGAGGTCTAGCAGATGTTAGACAAATTAAATGCGAAGTAGGAGTACTGCCTAGAACACATGGATCAGCTTTATTTACTAGAGGAGAAACTCAAGCTCTAGTAGTTACTACGTTAGGCATGACTGATGATGAGCAGAGATTAGAAAGCTTAGATGGTATGAAAAGATCTAATTTTATGTTGCACTATAACTTTCCACCATTTTCTGTTGGTGAATGCGGGAGAATAGGAACAGGAAGAAGAGAAATAGGCCACGGAAAGTTAGCATGGAGAGCCATAAGTTCATCATTACCAAAGAAAGAAAATTTTCCTTATACTTTAAGAGTTGTGTCTGAAATTACAGAGTCAAATGGATCATCTTCTATGGCAACAGTTTGCGGAACTTCTTTATCTTTAATGGATGCAGGTGTTCCCATAAAGGAACCAGTTGCAGGTATTGCGATGGGCTTAATAAAAGAAGGTGACAAATATTCTGTGTTATCTGACATCTTAGGAGACGAGGATCATCTAGGTGATATGGATTTTAAAGTAGCAGGTACTAAAAACGGAATAACATCTCTTCAAATGGACATTAAGATAACAGGTATCACATTTGAAATTATGGAAAAAGCTTTAGAACAAGCAAAAGCAGGAAGAGAACATATTTTAGAAGAAATGAACAAAGCTTTAAAATCTTCAAGAAAAGAGTTTTCAAAACACACACCTAAAATGGAAGTAATTCAAGTTGATAAAAAAGATATAGCAACTGTTATAGGTAAAGGAGGAGCTACTATAAGAGAGATTGTAGAAACATCTGGGGCCAAAGTAGACGTTAAAGATACTGGAGAAGTAACCGTTGCTGCTCCAGATGAAGAGTCTAGGAATAAAGCAATAGAATTTATTAAGAGTTTAGTTGCCAAACCAGAGGTGGGCAAGATTTACAAAGGAAAAGTAGTTAAGATAATGGAGTTTGGTGCCTTCGTAAACTTTTTAGGAAAACAAGATGGTTTAGTTCATATATCAGAACTTGCAGGCAAAAGAGTAGCTAAGGTTACTGATGTTGTTAAAGAAGGGGATGAAGTTTCTGTAAAAGTTTTAG
>TARA_B100000686_G_scaffold145053_1_pt1 | contig 18447 bp, 12 predicted proteins | sample TARA_B100000686 | Tara Oceans TARA_B100000686 (sample SAMEA2622733) | marine metagenome | biome: marine biome (ENVO:00000447); feature: marine epipelagic mixed layer (ENVO:xxxxxxxxx); material: "saline water (ENVO:00002010), including plankton (ENVO:xxxxxxxx)" | depth 150 m
TTACTCATATGACTCCCTCGACGTTCTCGGGTATCGCGGCCACCTAAGTCCGTGTTATGAATGCTGCGGGACACCCCATAGGGGTGAAAGGCTACGCTGTAGGCCTATCAAGCCTAATTCAGGCTTGAATCAGATACGGAAACCATCGTTCTGGCTGTCCTCATCAGTACCGGCTAGTCTGGTCTCTCCCTCTGAGTCCACGAACTGTCCGGCCTTGGTTACAGTGCCGTATAGGCCTCCCTCATTGATTGCCGACCTGCTTAGCATCGAATCTCCCAGTGAGGCAGTCAGGTGATTGACAATCGACTGTAGAGTAGCTATTGCTCTGTCACGCTGGTCAGCACCAATCTCGTGGTCTGAGTAGCGCGCCTCCTCAAAGATTGAGAAGAACTCGTCCAAGTCCTCAGGTGGGGCTATTCCACCAAGCATTGCGTTGATGGCATCCTCGAACTCTCTAGTAGTCTCGTAGACCTTCTTCATCGCACCTCTGCTTCTGAAGAAGCGGACTAGATCCTTGTAGCAGTTGAAGATGGTCTGGATATAGTCGTTGGACGCCTTCAGCGACATTAGCGAGTCCGTCAGGATACCTCGAATCACCTCAATGCGTCGGCGCTCAGCGTAGTTGCGATACATGATTGCGCCAATCAGTAGAGCGAATGATAGAGCGATTAGCAGTACAACGGTCACTCTGGCGGTGAAGAAGCTGGTCTGCTCGCTCGTCGGTTCTTCGCCGAGGAATATCATCGGGGTGCTGTTTAGGAACTCTTCGACAAAGAATTGCGTATCGAGGAAGTGTACCAGTACTCTCCATCTGCCATCAATTGCGCAGGGGGCTGTATTGACCGAGCCACACTCCAACTCTCCGGGTATGTTCTCGCCCTCATAGATGAACGAGAAGTTGGCCGTGCCCTGTTCATTGGTTACAGCGTACTCGGGTGGGAAACCCGTTATCCAACCACCAGAGGTTGAGCCGTTCCAATACTGGAAAGTGAAGACCACTGTCTGTCCCTCTACAGAGAGATCCAAGCGGTCACGAAGAATCGTCACGGCCCCTGTAATCTCGTCACCGGGTTGATAACCGGCTGAGTTAGACCAGTGATCTTTCAGGAGGATATCCACTCTGCTTCTCACTAGAACCTCAACATCCATGAATGAACCATTAACCACGGGAGTGGTTTCAGCCCGACATCCGCCTGGGAGTTCTTTGTCGGGTTCATAGGCCACTCTAATAGTTCTGAATCCTTCCAATTGGTCGCCATTAGGCTCGACTCCTCTGCGGCTAGGGTTGTCCTCCGGATCGCCTGAGAACCAGTCAATTTCTCCTGTCCCGTCCAGTGTGGTAGCGGTAGCTACTGGTCTGGTGTTGGTCTCTGGATCAAGATAGATATTCAGACACTTTCCGCCAATTGGGTTACCGTTCGTCTGAGTTAGCATGGCCTCAAGATGAAATGATTCTTTCAGATACAGCACTGGGAATACCGAGCCGTTAGCGAAGGTGTAGGAATCAACATCAGTCCTGAAAGGTCCAACTTCCTGGATTAGCATAGTCGAGTTAGAGAATACAGGGAAGATCTTGGTAATGTTCGTAGGCCTGTATCTCCAGTTGTCCATGCTCTCGTAGGGGTCGTATGACACGGTAACCATCGCTTGGCCGGCCTCTACTCCAGTTAGAGGGCAGATAATCTCGAAGAAGCCGTCAGCATCGGTGGTTCCTGGAATGCATACCTGGCTTCCTGTATCCATATTCAGCATCTGGTACTCAACACGGATTGGTCTGAAAGATAGGTTACTACCCAACTCGTCAAGGAGTTGTCCTGTGACTGTCATCGGCTTGTCTATCGGCTGACCTGTGGTCTGGTCTATCTCTGATGTGTAGACAATCTGATCGTCAACAGCGAGACTAGTGCGACCTACTAGGTAGAAGCCTTGGGTGTTGAACTGCAGCACCTTACGGAAGTGTTCGCTGTTCAGAATCTGAGCGCATGGATCCCATGCACCTGAGGTCCTGAGCATTTCCTCATCGATCGGCTCGCATCCCTCGTTGGGAAGATTCTCGCCGAATCTGATAATCACATTTACCGGTCCAAATCCATCGGGCAAGAATGAGTTTGGATCGTCTCGCAAAAGTTGTGGGTCAAGAGAGATCTGATGGTAGATAGAGCCGGCACTGGGGCATGTCGTCTCGACAATCTGCCTGTGAGTTCGATCCTCAAAGTCAGTACCTTCGAAGATTATTAGCACCTGTCCCCCGTTCTCGCCGCAGCCATCCAAAGCCTGTCCGGGGTCGAACAGGGTCGGGTCTGGAGTCCTATTGTCGTCGGTCACTTGGGCTGATACTTCCCATATGTCGCCGCTACTCATAGCTCCTGAAGTCGCGCTTTGTAGAGAAATTAGAGTTCTAGATACAACCCAGAGATTAATTTCGGACGAACTTGATTGGCGTATTGGATCTCCAGGATACGAATAACTCAGTGTGAAGTTGCCTAAATCATGCTGCTCGTCTATAGTCAGGTTGACTGTGAAAACACCGTTTTGATCTGTAACAACGACGCTATTCGTGCCATCTGCTGACCATGTGAAGTTGATTGGTGCATCTCTGACAGGCTGGTATGCGTTGTCAATCAGTCTCGCCTCGATTGTGGCGTTCTGACCACGGTAGAGTCGTGGGATGTTGTTCAACTGGAAGTCTGTCGTGCCGATTACGGAGACATTGACGTAAGCACCAGTTGGTGCGAGTACAGATGATTGATTTCCGGTGAAATAGTAGTTCGAATTGGTAAAGTCGGCTCGGATGCCGAATACACCGGCCGAGTACTGAGAGTACCATGTCCAGTTGTAGTCAAATGTCGCTTCTCCATTTATCATCTGAGGTACGCGTGCATAACCGGTCTCCTGAGAGCCTGCAAATACACCGTTACGGTCTATGTCGACCTGTAGTGCCATTGGGTCGAATGGCCAGGGAGTCATGGTGCGATTCCATACTGTACCAATTACTCGTAGAGTCTCTCCAGTAAACATCTCCGGCACGATTTCACAGCGTACTGCGCTATCAGGGTCTAGCGGGTCAACCGGTCCGCATGGTGGGACATTGAAGTCTCCTCCGTTCTGCATTGCGATGAACCAATGAGTTCCATTCGAAGAAAGGAATGGTCTGAGTGTTGCAGCCTGTCCTGTGAGTCCTTCTGGTGTACCATCCCAGAGCATTGGGTATGGCTTACCCAGACTCGCATCAGAGTATGCGATTCCCGCATTCACCAGAGATGGTCCATGGAATAGTGCTCTCCATGCTCCGAACGAGGATCCGGTGAATTGAGTAGAGTCCCAGAAATATACTGGTCGTATCGAGGGCGAGATCATCTCGGCCTCGACATACATTCTGTGCATCGATCTGATGCCGAAGCTGTCGGTCTCGGAACCCTCTATGAATGGCCAGGGCCATTCTGCACCGAGATCCGGTCTTGCAAAACCAACAAATGCATAATCACCAATTGGCAGACTAGTGTTAGTGTAGTTGTATCGTCCTACTACATTGTGAGTCTTTGAGAAGTTATTCCAAACAATCTCCTCGTACCCTCCCGGCACCTTTCCTGGGCCGTTATCCATAGTCGAGTTCCATTGTACCTGCTTCCATACACCTTGTATTCCGCTGGTCTGGACGAATGTCAACGAAATCCAACCACCGGAGTCGGCTCTGTATCCATATCCATAGCCATCGAATACAGTTGGGTGAGTCGTGTTGCCGAAGATTCCGCCACTGACAGTGAATGATACAGGTGCATGAGATAGTCTGTTGCCGAAAATACCACGCTCCCAATCCGCAGTATAGTGGACCTTGTAGTCAACGAACAGAGGCTGCTCGTCGCTACGGAAGTATGTCCAAGCGACATAGTCGATTGTAGTGTTTGCACGGACTTCTACAGGTACAGGTTCGGTTGTTGAACCGTCATGGATGAACATCTCTGTTACTTCTGCATATACAACATAAGTTGTGTTGTCTCCGACATGGATATCCTCTGGGAAGAGGAATTGTCCTACGATGAAGTCGCCATCATTGTCAGTAAGTACATTGATGGTCTCAATAGCCGAAGTTCCATTTCTAGACCATTCAATATGTACTTGGACAGGTAGATTTGGTGCAGGCATGAACATGCCCTGAACTGGGTCGAGCCAATTCACTGTGCCATTGAACTTAGCTGGGAATCTGCTATCTAGCCAGAGGACTGGTGGGACTGTCATCGAGATTCTAGTTGGAATCTTGTCGTCCTCATCGGGGATGCAGTCGTTATCATGATCCCAATCGCTAGATTCGGCTCCATTAGTACAGTTATCAGAAGTCCAACCTTCTTCCAAGTGATCCCAATCCAAATCAGTCCTACCATCAGTATCGTCGTCCTGATCAATCGCATCCGGACCCGTATTCGGATCTGAAGGATTGGCTATCCCTGAACCGTTTCCAAAATCATCGTGATCCCAAGGATTGGTGCTCTCGGATTCAAATCTTGAGGGCCAAAGCATGACTTCGTCTTCGTCCTTCATTCCATCTGCATCATCGTCATCATCGATGTCGTCCCTCAAGCCATCATTATCGTGGTCCCATGCTGAAATCCAGGGAGTAGCGGTTGCTAACTCTAGAGTATTCACTAGACCGTCAGCATCCCAGTCGTTGTCGGCCCAATCTAGAATACCATCGTTATCGTGATCCCATGGTGATTGTTCTTCACCGACGAAGCACAGGAGTTCTTGATCTACATCTGATAATCCGTTGTTATCGTCGTCTGGATCTTCTCCGTCAGGAACTCCGTCGTTGTCATTGTCAACATCGTAATACTTTGGATGGAGTAAGCCCTGGCCTAATACGCCCTTGTCCCAGACTGCTTGGAACCAACCGTCCTCATCTGGATCAGTATCGGTGCCATCATCATCATTGTCCTCACAGTTGGTACCCATGAAGAATGATCCTTCGGTTTCGGTATTGGCGTCGTCATCCCAGTCATCGTTACTGTCGACTTCAAAATAATCCCAGATACCGTCGTTGTCGTCGTCTATATCCCAGTGATCATAGACGCCATCGAAGTCATCATCGAGATCCGCTGTGTCATTGAACATACATTGTGGATTCATATTTCCTGCAATAGGAGCGCCACAGTCATCGTCAGGGTCAACATCGTTGTTTAACAAGTCCGCAACCTCGTCAGGGAACATGTTGGCATTGCCATCCGAATTCCATTGGAATAGGCCGTTGTTAACGCCAACATAAGCAATCCATAGGTCACGGTTATCCTTAATCTGGTTGTAACTGACTGCAGAACTAGGGCCTACATCCTGATTGCCAAAGAAGTCGAACCAGAAACAGTTCTTGTTGCAGGTCCACTGGCCTTGCGAGTTGCTACCATTGTACGGTCCTTGATCAAACTCGGGATCAGGCCTAGTGCTGTACGGAGAAGTGTAGATTGTTTGCTGTGTTTGTGTGGCACTTTGTAATGGATATCCATACAACCAAGCATAGGCTAATCCACAGGCGTGATCTGCTGCTTGGCCCGCCAGAATTGCCCAAATTAAGGTAGCCCCGCAAGTACCGTCGTCAAATGTACCACCCATCTTGATATCGTCAACATCGAGTACTCCGTCGTTACCCTCATCTTGGTCCCACCAATCAGGTAAACCGTCGCCGTCTTGGTCAGTATCAATTCCGTTAATTAGAGAGTCTCCATCAATATCGATGTCAAAGTAGTTGTCACCATTGTATGGGCTCCACTTCATTATGACATGCCAGTACATCTCAGGAACCTTGCCATTAGTCAGGGTTCCATTGACATTGGAGTAGCCGTTGTAATCCAAGACGAAGTTGTTATCCAGGCTGAATGGGTTGAACATCCATGTCATGTTCCAGTACATCGGATAGCCCAGATCAGCGGAGTAGATTGCCCCATCGTCTGAACCATCGATAGGATCTCCATCGCTATGTGAATAGGACCAGCCATTGAATGGATCAGTCTGATCAGAGTCTACGATACCACAGTTTCCGTCATCAGGATCGTAATAATCAGAGATACCATCGTTGTCGTCATCCCAATCATAGTCATTGGAAAGACCGTCTCCATCGATGTCGGTATCTAAGCTGTTAGGGCCGTCATCGCGGTACAACGAGCCGTTGAGCATGTGCAGGTCATTATCGTCATCGAGATCGCAGTTGTCGTCGATGTCGAGCCAATCTAGAATACCGTCGTTATCGTCATCGACATCTTCCCAATTGTTGATTCCGTCTCCGTCCCAGTCATTGTTGCCAGTGTACGACTTTCGCATCAAAATACAGTTCTCGTCCGAGTTGACTGGATTGGGATTGGCTAGGCTTGGGCAATTCCAAGCCTGTACCTCATCATTGGTTGACATCATGAATGGGTCTTCTTCGTTCTCAATGCCATCATTGTCCAAATCAAATGGGAAGTCGTTCGGATCAATGGAAGGTCCACCTAAGGGGTTGTCCGGTACCGGAGTACCGCCCATGTCGGGATCTAACCAGTCCCAAACCAAGTCGTAGTCCTGGTCGATAGGTCGGTATCTATCATCGTCTAGGTCCCTATCATAGTCCATCTCACAATGAATGCCCGGGACTTGAATCTCCGTGGATGCGACCGGATAGTCACCATTACCATCACCATTAGTATCTATTTGATGACATGTATCCGGGATACCATCGTTGTCGTCATCGACATCGTACATGTCCAACAGGCCGTCGTTATCGTCATCGGTATCGGATGAGTCGGGGCTTCCGTCGTTATCGTTGTCGGGATCCAAGAAGTTTGGAATGCCGTCACCATCAAGGTCACCGTCATAGATTTCAGTGAAGGTTTGGTTCCTAGGGTGCCAAACAGACTCGCGCTCCACATAGTCTACTCCTCCGACGAATTGTGAGTATGGAGAAGCGTTGGAGCCAGTTGATTCTACAACAATTTGTCCTGTGAATTGTTGGAACAAGCATGAGTAGTTGTATGTCCCAGCGGTGGTGAAGGTGAATGAGAATGTCCCACCTGGAGTAATCGGGAAGCTATCGAATCCTCCATCGCTATCGGTAGCGGTGTGATCTGTGGTATCGGTATTTGTCCAAACCACCGTATCTCCGGAATCTATTGTCAGCGTGTCAGGAGTGTATCCGCCGCTAGCGATGTTGATGTTGTGAGTGGTGGCTCCAGCAGTCCACTCAACAGGAGCGGACCAAAGGGAGGCAGTAGCGGTTATGTTTGCTGAGAGAGAAGAGTCCCATGGGTGCTCATCCCATAGATCGGTAACGCCGTCGTTATCGTCGTCGAGATCGAAGTAGTCCTGTAGACCGTCTCCGTCAAAGTCGCATGGCCACTTGAATTGATCAATTCGCCCATCGTTATCGTCGTCCTCATCGTATGAACCGGGGCCATTGCCATCGGTATCATCATCGGTAATTCCATCGTTGTCGTGGTCCATTGGATTCTGATCAATTCGATATCCGACTCCTACTGGAGTTCCGGTCCATGGGTGAACGGTGGAGGGGACAACATACCTGTCGGCGCTGACATTTTTCGGATCTGCACCTTGAGAGTAGTCGATTGGTCCCTCGAGGATTCCGTCGTTGTCGTCATCCCAATCAAATTCGTCGAGGATTCCGTCGTTGTCGTGATCGAATGGATCGGTGCCGTAGCATCCATCAAACCTCTCAATCAAATCGACGATTCCATCGTTGTCGTCATCAAGATCGTTTAGATCGTCGATTCCGTCGTTGTCGTGGTCCTCTGTCTTGGTCTCTTCAAGGAAGAAGCCGTACCCAGGGTCTAGGGCAAGGGCTGCGGGGTCGGAAACCCAACCATAGATGGAAGCGGGGTCGTTGTACATCAGGTCTGTGAAAGCAACTTGGGCGTAATCGAATGAAGCGGCTGGTTGGTTCTGTCCTTCTCCAGCAACAGGACCCGCTGCCTGATTCATCTGTTGATATGCCGTCCTCTGAGCAACAGGACCCCAGACCGATTCCTCAGGGTCGTCCTGCTCAAAATTCTGAAAACTATACATTTGCGAGCTCAGAAGCATCAATGCTACCATCGCAATTGCAGAATTTCTGCTCTTTCTCTGTTCTACTCTTGTCATTTCTTCTTCCATCTGAAGACCACCGAAGTACTTTCTGAAATTCGTGCTGCTTATCAACAGAACCCCTCGCGTGTGCGCGAGCGTATCATGCAAGCATTGTCGGTATCATGTGCGTGAATCGATTGTTGGGTCAGGCTCGATGGTATGGTTTTCCTTCGTTGAGAGTAGCGGCTCGGTACAACTGTTCCAGAAGTACTACCGCAGCCAGTTCATGCTGCATAGTCATCTTGCTCAAAGATAGCCCATGATACTCCCTTGAGGTCTGTCCGAAACCATCTGAAGGACCGATCACAAGATGGGTGTCGGTTCGGGCAATTCGCCACTGAGCGAATGACTTGCTGAAAGCTATACTGTCCATCTCCTCGCCGGCTTCCATTAACAAAGTGAGTTGTGCGTCTCCTGCCTGTCTTGAGACTCGCTTGAGATATTCTTCAGAAGTGGTCTTATCGCTATGTTCAACCAAGGTCACGCCTGAAGGAGAAAGGCGATTTGAGTAGTCGCTAATGGCGGACTTGAATGCTGTATTTTTTGAGGAGCCATGGAGATGTACCACTACTCTGCCCATGAATGACCCGAGGAGGTTCGCAACTTAGCGATTCGCAAAGCATCAATAGAGGCGACTTGAGGGGGAGATGGGAGCAATGAGTTGGTGGCCATTCAAACGTAAGCCTAAGGTTCTCGATGAGGAGCCTCATCTTAGAGGAACAAGAATGTGGATCCAAGACCTAAGGGAGGCCTGTGAGCGTCATTTTGATGATCATGTTGGAGGGCACCAGGCGGTAAGTGATATCCAAGATGAGTGGTTGGCTGCTAATGACAAAGGAGAGATTGATGTAGCCTTATTTGAGGGACTGCAACGAAGATCTGAGAGGTTACTAGAATCAGAGGATGAACAGTGGTTGGCTTGGCTCGATAACGAGAGTTTCTGGAATCCGGGTTGGAGAGAGTATTCGGAGGAAGAATAGTGTTGTTTTGGGTTTCTCTTTTCGCCGTTATGGGCATAGCCGTTCACTACTATTCGCAACACCAACCGTTCCCTGAAATTAGTGCCAGATTCGGATGGTTATTACTGACATTCGCCGCTCTAATTTTACTATCCGACACAGCGCCCAGAGGAGTTGGTGAGTCAATCCCGCCGCTGCTAGCTACCGCGGTTGGAGGACTAGGGGTCATCTATGGAGTAATTCAGATGTCTCTAACTGATAGAGATGTGATTGTGGCTCCTTTCAGCGGGCTACTTCTTTGCATCGGGGCAATCAACATGATGGTTGGGAGATGGGATGAGATGGGGCAGCCGGAGCAGATTGGTTCATTCATCGTTGCATCTATATTAGTGGCTCTGGAAATCTACCTAGCGTTTAGAGGTCTGGTAGTTGGGATAAAGGGTGTTTCCTGGTCCAAATCAGGGCTCAGGCAGATTCACCGTGGCTTGATTCACGGTCCAAGAGGTGCAATTTCTCACTTTGAGAGATCATGGGACATGGAAGACCCGTGGATCAACGCAATGAGTCATGCCGCGCTGGTGCTTATCCACCGCCACACAGGTGACTCCGAAGCTGAGAGAGAACATCTGGCAGAGTTGGAGAGAGAAGGTGGTTGGGACTCAATAGACGGTTCTTGGACTGAGGCAATCGAAGAAGCGTTGCGGAATGTCGGTTCAACTACATCTCGGCACGATTGATAGGAAGTGACCCGGTCGCGGGTACATGGTTCGCATCAACAGAGTCCACACCGGAGTAGGAGATGGAGGTGAGACTCACATGCTTGACGGTAGTAAGGTCGGTAAGCAGCATCCTCGTGTCCGGCTCTACGGTACTATCGATGAAGTGAACTCGCAAATCGGAATGGTCCGAATGGAGTTGAATCGGTTTCCAATCCCTGAGTCTAGGGAAATGCAGCCTCGCTGGACATATGCTCACACAATGGCTGATGATGTTCTTGGTCGTGTTCAGCAGGAGTTGTTCGATGTCGGTGCCGAATGTTCCTGTCCTCCCGAAGGACTACCTGAACAGATGTCTCTAATTGGTACAGACGAGTGTGAAAGACTGGTCAGCGAGATGGATTCATGGATAGAAGATACTGTGCCCTTGGAGTCATTCATCATGCCAACCGGCTCACCCCCGGTTGCTACCCTGCATGTCGCGAGAACCATTGCACGAAGAGCTGAAAGACATGCCTGCTCATTGCGGGCCGAGGAAGGCAACGGTTCGGTTCGAGATGAAGTCATTGTTTACCTCAATCGACTCTCCGACTGGCTCTTTGTACTCTCTAGATGGATTGCCTTGGTGACAGGGGAGAAAGAGGTTCTGTGGACGCCGTTGGGTAAGCGTGAAGAGTGACATTGGGTTGTTTGGTTGGACTGATACTGTAGGGGTCAGACTGCTTTGCCCATATGCTGCATGTGTTTTCTCGCTGAGCGTAGTAACTCCTTCTCCTGATCGAAAGTGAGTTGTGCTTCGGCATCATCGAAATCCAGCCACATGTAATTAGTGTGCTCGTGCGAGAGAGATACGCTGAGTTCTTCAGTCTCAGCGATATACCAGAATACCTGCTTTGGAATGCTCTTGCCCCTCCGCATGAATGTGTAATGAGTGCGAGTGTTCCACTCATCGTCTATGGTGACATCGGCAATCCCAGTCTCTTCGGCTAGTTCTCTTGAGGCGGTGATGTGATGATTGGCGTCACCATCTTCGACATGTCCCTTAGGGAAGCTCCAGTGTCCCTGAGGATACTGGAGAAGTAGTACGCTGTCGTAATTGACCAAAACGAAGCCGCAAGAGGTTTCCATAGGGTCTCGCACGGCGGTCATCCATATCTCAATTGCCTCTACAGACGAAGTTAACGAGCATCAAATAGTTGGCTTTGTAGTCGAAAGCACAATGAGGTGATGGCAGGGGCTGGCAGGGGATGATAAGCGAGGCGTTGTCTCTAGATATCAGGAGAATCGTCACCGACAGTGACCTCGATGGCGTTGTAACTGGGGCCATCCTGAGACGATGGTGGCCCGATGCTGAGATTATATTCGGACATCCCGGTGAGTTACGGGCTGGTCTACTGGATCATTGTATTGATCGGAATACAGCGGTATGTGATTTACCTAGGCACCCTGAATGTGGATTGAGTATTGATCATCACCAGTCTAACGCTCCTGTCGGAGATGAAGAAGGTGTAATCTCAATTTGGAGGCATGCTCCTTCGGCAGCCAGAATCGCATACGATCTTTTGGCCGACGAGGTCGAACTTAGTGACTTGTCCGACTTCCTAAATTGGGTTGACAAACTGGATGGGGGAGGAATTACTCGAGAGGAGTTTCTCTCAGACCATCCAGTCATCTGGCTTGGTAGGCTAATCGATGTCGAGTCCGGTCTGGCCATGCACATCCTCGAGTCGTTGCAAGCGGGAATGAGTGTGGAAGAAATTCTCTCGATGGACTGGGTTGCCTCGGCTTTGGAAGAGAGAAAGATTGGTCAGGCCGTTTTGAATCAAGCAATCTCGCAGAATTTGGAAGTTGTCGACAGGTTGGCAATCGTAAGAATGGAGGATGCTGGGATGCGCTCAAATGGATATAGAATCACGGCCATTGCAGGTGATTCCTGTGATGCTTGTGTAGTAGTTCACGGAAATGTTGGTGCGTCCTTCGGAGATGAAGAGGTGTACCCTGTTTCGGCCTCCTTCTACACTAACTCATTCCTGCATACTGAAGGAGGTCTTTACGACCTAACTAAGTTGGCTACAAGATTTGATCCCGATGGCGGCGGACATGCCAATGCGTGTGGCTGTCGAATTCAGCCAATCGAAGACGGGGAAAGAATGGAAAGACAAGTGGAGATTGACGATATAGATCGAAATCTCGAGGTTTGGCTCGCAATGTGGGCCGGGCGCTAGTCAAAGAATCCTGAGTAGATACAGGAACCCCAAGAAAGCGTGGATGATGACGAGTAGGAGCATGGCATCGCTGATTTTTCCGTGCATCTGCTTGCTTCTAGCAAAGGACTTTCCTGATTCTTTCAGAGTACGGGTAGTTCTGCCGTGTTTCCTGAGTATCAGCATCAAGAATAGACCGAGGAATCCAACCCAACCGTGGAAGTGATTTGGGACGATATACTCGCTCCATTCGACGCCATCTATTCTTGCTATGGCAATCTGGGCTGCGAAGGCCAAGCCGATCACTCCAATGGTGGCTCGAACCATCCACTCTCCTGTGGCCTCGTGGTGAGCTAGTGCATCCTTCCTCTCATCGCCCTTCAGTAGCGTATTCTGCTCTCTCCATCTGCGTTGTCTAACAAACATCCAGAGCAATACTAGCGCCGCAATTGGGTGCAGCAGAAGGATGGTCGTTCGCAAGGGGTCCACGCTGTCTGCTAGGGCTGTGGAGTCTTGAGTTCTCTCTCTGACGCCTTGCATAGCAAGGCGATGTGTTGATGAATGGAAGTGTATGGGCAAACCCACCAGTGGTATCATGGAAGATTACCTTCTCGAGTGTATCAATTCGCTAGACAAGTCAGGAACTGACCAGTTAAGGCGGAAAAAGGCGGTACAGCGACCCAAGGCGTGGGCCCTGCTTCCGAATGAATGGAGGGCTCTGGCCTTGCTAGCTGCTAGCAAGGCTAGTGTCGATGCTCCAACAATTGAGACTGGAAGAAATACTGGTCGGGGGCGAATTGGTAGGAGAGGAGGACGAGGAAGAGTTCGCAGTACTGAGGATTGGTTGTCAACCTCAACTAATGCTTTGGCTTCTGAGTGGTCATCTGCATATCGACTAGCGGTATTGTTGGTTCATCGAAATAGAGGAGAAGAATGGGATTCAAGTCTTGATTCTCAACTAGAGAGCCTGAGGGAAGATTGCGTCTCGGGTATTCACCCAGTCTGGGAAGCTTTGGCTAAAGAAGCGCCGATTCTAGCTGAGATGGGGCGATTTCCAGTAATCGAGGTTAAGGGGCCGGAGATGGATATCGAGAGTTGGTTAGAAGCGGCTAGAATTGATCCTCTAGATCCTGTTCAAGTCAAAGATTGGTTGTCTCTTGACTTGCCTTTCAGAAGTGATTCCGAACAGGACCATGCGCTTCACGCTATTCGCAGAGATCTTGCCGACGGTAAGCCACGAATGAAAATGTGGATGCGCAAGATGAAGCCGTCATTAAGGGGGCTTCGAGCAGAGGGTGCACTGCTCGAGGGGATCTTACTAGCAGCCAGCTCTAGTGATCAAGCATTGCAGGTATTCGAGAGTATTGAAGGCGAGTTGTTGGAAGAAGTTGCAGGCCAGCAAGCGCGACTAATCAGGATCCGTTCTGGTGAGATGACTGGCTGGAGAGGCAGTGCTCTAGGCGAAGGTGATGATCACCTGTCCAAAGCATTGAGAGTAGCTGCTTGGAAGGAGTCCGAGCATTGTGGAGAAGAATTGACTGCAGATGAGTTGTTGGGGGGTTTGACTATTCTATCTGGAATTGGTGAAACTTTACCTAATCCCGTTCGTTGGGAGTTGGCTAGTAAACTAGTCTCTGAAAATCGGGCGTCTGAGGCTATCAAGATTATCGAAGAAGCAGAAATTGAGAATCCTGGGCATGTCTCAATCGCACTAGAATTGTTGTCTGATAGTGATTCTGAATCAATATCGCGATCAATCCTTTCATCTATTCCTGAGATGGATGAAGAAGGGGTTGTCTCGGTAATCAACGGAGAGGGTGTTTCGATTGATACTAGGTTAGAGGCTGCAAGAGAGTTGCTCAAGATAGATTCAATCAGGCATACAGATGTGGTGCTCAATACCTTCATCGAGGCTGCTGACATAGATGGAATGTTGGCAGTATTCGAGGAGTCGCCTTCTCTCGCCGAAGTTTACCCACAGAGGGTTCTACTCTGCTGGCACTTGTATTCCGGCAGCGAATTGGCCGAAAACCAAGGACTTACTGATTTGAGGGGTGTTGCTCTGTCTTCAATTGAAGGATCGACTAAGGACTTGCACCTGAGTGATACTTCAATCGCATTGATTTCTCTGCTGGATGGATTGGCTCTGGAAGTTGAGTCCATACATGAGAAACTAGACTCTGATGGTTTGCGCTCACTGAATGAGGTCAGAAGGGCCTTATCCGTCGAGGGTGATCGTGTTGTACGTGAAACCAGTATCAATAATCTCAGTGAATCTGTTAGCAAGGCGAATCTGTCTACTATTGAGAGGCGATTATTTGAGGCACTGCTTGTTTCCTTGCAGTTGAACAGATCAGCTATGGATTTGCAAATCGGCACTAAAGAGAGGGTCGAGGAAGCAATTCAATCACTGAGTGATCTATCATGGCACAATAGCGTGTCGATGAAGACTGTCGGGACTGTTACTGACTTGGTAGTAGAATATAACATCGGAGTTTCATCTTTAGAGGATTGGTATAGAAAGCATGCGAAGTTTTCGCCTGAACTACAGATTGTTCGCGCAGCGATACTACGAGAGAAAGGGGATCGTCTGAATGCTGCTAGGGCATACAAGGATGCTGCTGGAAAACTCAGTGAAGATTTCGAGAAATCCTCATTGGTTATGCGTAAGTCATTGATTGAGTTCGCTCATTCTGGTGGATGGAAGGAGGCTGTATCGATTATTGACTCCAATCCTGCTCTGGCAAGTACCGTCACTAGTCGGTTCAAACTATACCTCAGAACTAGTGATCATCACGATGCCGGGAGAAGAGAGCAGGCCAGCTCTGAATTGCTTGCTTTCGCGAGAGACCGGGGAGTAGTCAATGACGATGGTTCGTCTCTTGCGGAGAGCAGGGGCGATGTCCTAGAGAGTCTACTGAGATATCCAGAAGAATACGGGCTTCCTTCGGAGCCATTTGTTGGCAGAGTAAGAACAGCGATGAAGGATCTCGAGTCTGTTGAGTCCGGTAGACAAAGTGACATTGAGAGAAGTGTTCTGTTTGAACTCAGAGGAAGGCGTGATCCAGAAGTTGTTCTCGAGATGGCAATGGGTGTTGCTGAGGATGATCCACTTGGAGGATTGAGGATTCTCGAGAAGGCGATTTACTCCGGTCTGCTCGAAGAAAGTCAGTCAGAGGCCCTAAAGAAAAGTCAGAGAGCCTTATTCACAAGTCATAGTGGGATAATCCCGGTAAAGGATAGGAGAACTCTGAAGGGGCTTTCTCTCAAGCCTTTGATTGTCGTAGATACCAACATACTGATTGAGGCTCTCAAGGACGATTTGTTGCGTGAACTCTCTGTCGACAATCTGGGCAGTCTAGATTGGACTGTGGAGAGGGCTTTCCACTGGATGTTACGCCGTAGAGCAGAGGAGGGAAGAGTCGTTCTGCATGTCCCTCCAGCAGCAGAAGGCGAGTTTATGCATAAGACAAAATCCTCGCAATCGGTCCTAGGATTATTCTCAGATATTTACATCGATAAATCAGTATGGGGAGATAGAATCGATGAAGAATTTCTCTCGAATCGTGCCAGAAAGGTGCTATCTACATTCGATAATTGGAACAAGGGTTCAAGCAAAGCTGATGTTATTGCACTAGATGAGTTTCTAGTCAAGCACAAGGAAGTATTCTTCCTGATTGACGAGCAGAAGAGGAAGATTGGTAGGGCGCCGGCGAGGACTACAATAAATGGTGATGAGATTTATCCTGAAAAGGGAGACAGGGACATCATGTCTGATGCTGCCAGTATAGCAGCAAACTGTCATGCTGACATTGGTAGTGTGCTCGTGGCGACAAGAGATTCTGATTTTAGACTGGTATCGAGAGCTTTGGAAGAAGAGTTTGGCTTCGGTGTAGTTGGTGATGCTCAGCAACTAAACGACCGGGTCTTGTGAGATCTCGAACAGGTGCGGTAATCTTTGTTTGATTCTCTTGAATAGTACTCTTGAGAATACCATTGAGAATATCAGAAAGATAATCGAGGACCACCAAGGAGTCTCGCCACTAGTGGCTAGGAACCAAGTCACTACTAAGATGCCTGCTCCGTAAATTGCCCTGAAGATTGAGAATATCAGAAATGTCCTGAACAGGGGACTGGAGGTTAGTCTCCGTACAAGTGATGCCGATTCATTCGACATACTAATCCAACCGATCTTTGAGATTCGGATTGTTGTCCAGTGATTCCCCTAATCTGCTCATTATTGCGGTCGCTGATTCTATACTATGAACGGTCTCGACACTCTTCCCGGCTGACCAGAGATCCTTGGCTGAACTCTTCTTACCACGAGCCAGGGACCTCATCCTCCAGAATGAAATTCCTGTAATTAAGGCCCTTATACGGTATTTGAATCGGCTATTCAAGAGCCTTCTGACTAGCCAGTTACTATGCTGTTTGACGCCTTTGCCATCAATTATTGCTATTGGCACTCCTGTCAACTTAGTTGTCCAGGTGATATCTTCTTCTGATGCACTCACTATAGCATCCTTGTAATCCTGAGGTGTTGTACACTCATCAGTAGCGATGAATCTGGTGCCCATCTGTACTCCATCATAACCTAGTTCAAGCGCTGCATTCAACTCCTCCTCACTACCAATTCCGCCAGCGCAAATCAGTGGCACTCCCAAATCTGAAAGTTCCTCGAACATCTCTTCCATTGTCTGATCTCCAAGGTGTCCTCCGGCTCGATTGTTTACACAAATCAACCCATCTGCACCGCATTGAATTCCTTTCTCTGCATGGAATCTGTTCGTAACATCGTGATAGACAACACCATCGTACGCGTGGACCTTCTCACAAACCCAATCAGGCTTGCCCAGAGAAGTGACAAAGAAGCGGATGTCTTCTTCCAGTGCTATATCTATCCATTGAGACATTCTCTCGAAATACTTCTCACTACCTTTCTCAATCAACGCGTTGAATCCGATTGGTTTATCGGTCATTTCTCTGATGTATCTGATTCCTTTTCTCAGTCCTTCTATTGTATTCGGTTCGTCGTATCCGTGAACCATCGTCATAGAGACCGGTTGGATTATTGCGATACCGCCTCCCTTGGCAGCTGCAGCTACAAGTTCTGGATTTGAACAGGGGTACATAGCCCCACAGATGATTGGGTGTTCCACACCGGCATCCTCGGTTAGACGCGTCCTTACCATCAACTCACCTCAATCCACCACTAGGAAGTTCCACTTGAATATCCATTCGGAGACAATGTCGCCTGACGAGTCGGTTCCGACTGATTTCATATCGCACTCGACTGATTCTCCTGTCGAGGCGCTCAACTCAATCGCTTCCCTAGCAGCAAAAACATCCTCACAAGTGAATGAAATTCTTCCCTTGGCTCGCTTGGTGAAAGTCGCATCAGTGCCGACTACGAACATTCTGAGTTTCTCCCGCATCGCCCTTGACATTGCGAATGGTGCTGCTCCAGTAGCCAGTTCTGCTCCCATTCCCTGTACTGCCCAGTACATCGTCTTGAATGGATTCTGAGAACGCCAGCCCCCGGGGATTGAAGTCATACACGATGAATCATCAAGATGGTCCATACGTAGGCCTGCGAATCTAGCGGTTGGCATAGATACTAGAGAGAAAAGCCTGAACTTAACTGGCCCGAGTAGGCTTTTGAACTCGGATTTCAATTTACCTTGATCGATTGGCATGATTCACTCCATCATGGAGTCAACTAACTCACAGTAACTCTGCATGGCATCGGCCTGAGAAGTACCAGAGATTTTGTTCCATGCCTTCCACTTAGCTCGCTCCTTGAGGCCTCCTCTAGCCTTGCCCTCGCAGTCTCCCTCGGTAGCCTGCTTATACAGCGCGTACAACTCAAGGAGTTGTTCATTGGATGGTCGAGTAGGTAATTCCCAGGCCTTCTTAGTGGCCCTATCGAATCTCATTCTCAGACTCCTGCTGGCAGTTCCTTCTGACATCAGAACATCTCCAAAGGGTAGTCCATCAGGGGCTTTGGCCCTGACTGAATCTTGGCAGCTAGACTGATTGTTTCAGGATAGATGCGCTTGAAGAAGAATCGGGCACTTGCGAGCTTTGCATCATAGAATGGGTCGCCTTTCTTCTGTAGGCAAATCTTAGCCATTCTAGCCCACATATAGGCGAGTAGGACATTGCCGAAGTATCGGCAGTAGTCTGTAGCGCCAGCAGCTAGGAAATGTGGGTTGGCCATACCCTCAGCAATCATTAGCAAGGTGATTTGTTGAAGGCCTCTGGCACCTTGATGTAGTGGTTTGTTGAATTCCGCCATCTCAGGATCGGCCCTGTTTTCCTCGATAAATTCGGATAGTGGCCACATGAGATGTCGAAGATTCTTCCCGAAGTCCTGAGTAATCTTTCGGCCGGCTAGATCGAGGGCTTGTATTCCATTGGTCCCTTCCCAAATCTTAGAGATTCTGACATCACGATAGAACTGTTCGACAC
>TARA_B100000686_G_scaffold173481_1_pt1 | contig 18446 bp, 16 predicted proteins | sample TARA_B100000686 | Tara Oceans TARA_B100000686 (sample SAMEA2622733) | marine metagenome | biome: marine biome (ENVO:00000447); feature: marine epipelagic mixed layer (ENVO:xxxxxxxxx); material: "saline water (ENVO:00002010), including plankton (ENVO:xxxxxxxx)" | depth 150 m
TTTCTATTCCTAAAGCTCTTTTAACTACAGCTGGTCCTGCAATTAATACCTGCGAATCTTTAGTCATTACAGAAAAATGGGATGCTACAAGTCGCGCTGCAGGTAACCCTGCAACAGGCCCTAAAGCAGCAGTAGCAACAGGAATAATTCCCAAACATTTAGCAAGTGTTTGAAATCTATTTCTTGAAAAAACCGGCTCACTGTTAGGAATAGTTGGTTTATTTGCAGAACCACCAGATCCAGTAACCGACCCTCCTCCTCCTTCATGCAGTCTAATTAAAGGTATCTTATACTGGAGCGCTAATTCTTCGGTATAAACACTTTTTCTTAAGCCTGATGGATTTGGGGACCCTCCTTTAAGTGTAAAATCTTCTCCACCAATTATGACTTGTCTATTATTTATTTTTCCAAACCCAAGTAAGAAATTAGCAGGGGTAAAATTCTCTAACTCACCTTTGTTATTATAAATCGGAGAACCAGATATTTTTCCTAGTTCGTCAAAGGAATCTTTGTCTAGAATTATATCTAATCTTTCTCTTAATGTTTTTCTTCCTTTTTCATGCTGAATTCTTATAGATTCTTTACCGCCATGATTAAGTGCAAAACTCTCTCTTTTTTTAATTTCTTTTATATCTTTTTCCCAAGACATGTTTTTCTCTTAATTTTTTTGTTATGATAGTTAAGAAAATAAATTATTCAATGTTTATAAAATGATAGATTACCAAAAAGCCCCTTATTTAGAGCTAGATAACTATAAAGCACCAAAAGGAATAAATTCTATTTTTATTCCCATGAAAGATGAAAAAAGAATCCGATTAATTTATTGGAAAACAAATTTAAAAAACAAAAGTAATGGGACAATCTTACTGCAACAAGGTCATAATGAATTTATAGAAAAATATTACGAAACAGTACAAGAATTCTTAGACAGATCCTTTAATGTTGTAAGTTTTGATTGGAGAGGTCAGGGAATATCAGATAAAATGATAAATAATAAACATAAACAATTCATTGATGATTTTAATATTCATCATCAAGATTTAGCATTCATAATCGAAAACTTTATCTCTAATAATTTTCCTGGACCGCTTATAGGCATTGGTCATTCAATGGGTGGCTGTATTTTACTCTCCTTTTTAAAAGGACATATTGATAAATTTGATAGAATTATATTATCTGCTCCAATGCTAGGGTTTAGAAATGAAAAATTTATAATGCCTTTGATTACATTGGCAAATATTTTATTCCCAAGGAAAAGTTATTTAATAGGATCAAAACCAAACATGGGAAAAGAAACTTTGTTTAAAGATAATGATCTAACTTCCGATAAATTTAGATATTTAAGAACGCTTAAGCTTGTAAGAAAAAAACCTGACATAAGATTATGGGGCATAACTAATGCATGGGCAAATGCAGCAAAAAAAGAAATATTATTAATGAGAAAAGATGGTTGGGCAGAGGATATAAGATATAAAATATTATTTTTAAATAGCTTAAATGATAGAGTGGTATCATCAAAACACATTATTGATATGTCAGAAAGGTTAAAGAATTCAAAAATTTTAAATTTTCATGAAACCGAACACGAAATATTTATGGAAAAAGACAAACATAGAAAAGAAATGTGGGTTGAAATAGATAATTTCTTAATACCATAACTATTTTGGTATTAAATCAAAAGCGAGCGTTACCCTCTCTTCATCAGAAGAAAAAGGTAATGTTGCATGAAATAATGAAGAAGGAAATAAAACCATACTTCCTTTATTAATATCGATAATTTTTGCTGGATAATCTTTATTATCATGCGGATAACCTCCGCCATGCAAACTAAACTTAATATTACCCTCATCTTTGGAGGATCTTTGAGGAATGTGTAAATAAATACTACCACTTACCCAGCCGTGTTTATGCATATGAGGCAATAAATTTCCTTCTTTCTTTATTATTATTAACCAAGCAATTACTTCAAAATTTTTAGGCCAATATTTTATTAGACCTATATTTCTATCAAAAAATTTCTTTTTAAAACTATCAATTGCATCATGTACAATATTTTCCATTATTTTTATATTTGGAGAATCTTGTAAAAATAGATTTCCTGATGATTGAAAACCATTTTTCAATAAAGATTGTTTTTTTTTGCTTATATTAGAATTATTAATCTCTTCATATAATTCTGAAACAAATTTATCATTAAATCTTTCATCATTATATAAATTAGCTTTGCAAAGATAATCAAAAGGATTTGGGCAAAAGTTATATTCATCTTGTTGATCAAATCTTATAGATGCATGCGAACTCAACGTGGCAACTAAAGGTTCTACCGCTTTGGTGTCGATAAATTTTTTTAACTTTTCATTAAAAAGATCTTTATCATTATTTTTATATATACATTCAAGTTGATTGGTTTTACTTAATTTAACATCTGAAAGCTCGTAGTACTTTATTGCTTCATCAAAATTTTCTTTAACCCTGTAAACATTTCCTAAACAAAAATTAATTAATTCATTACTGGGATCTATTTCTAGTCCTTTTTTGTAATAATCTATAGCTTTCTCAGCATTTCCTGAATTTTCAGCAATTAAACCTAATCCTCGAAAAGACATTGCATTCTCTTTGTCTAAATCAATTGCTATTTCATGAAATTTAACTGATTTATCAATATCACCAGTATCAAAAAAAAGATTCCCCGCATTTGTAAATATATGTGAGGATTCTGGTTTCTTATCTAAATTGATCATACTTATGTAGATTTGTTTTGCTTTCTCCAAATTACCTAATGATCTATGAGCAATAGATAAACAATTCATAACTTCAATATTGTTAGGATATTCCTTATTCAAAGTAGATGCTGAATTAAATAATTCTTTAAATTTTTTTTCAGCATGTAAATTCGACATATGAGTAATTTGTCTTTTTAATTCACTTGCTTCATTTGGAGTTTCTTCTCTCATTAAATCCTTGATGTTTAACTATGCTCATTATCGTTTATAATTTTGATAACTCTAGAATGTAATCTTTTATTTGAACAAGCAATAATATTGCCACCTTGATAAGCTTTCTCATTATTCCAAGTTGTAATAATTCCTCCAGAGCCCTCAATAATTGGAATAAGAGCTTGAATATCATAATTTTTTAGGCTTGGTTCTATTACTAAATCTATCTTTCCAGATGCTAATAAACAATAACCGCTACAATCAAGACCAAATCTTCTTTTAGAAGATAATGAAACCAAATTTTTAAAAGAAATATATTCCTTTTCATTAAAAAGTAACGGATCCGTAGTAGAGATAACACAATCCTCTAATTCTACATTTTGGTTTGAAGAAATAGAATTATTCTTACCTCCAGATATATCAAAACTCTTATTATTATAACCTATATATCTCTTACCTAAGGCAGGGAAATCAGCAACGCCTAAAACTGGTCTACTTCCATCATTATATGCAATTAATGTTCCCCAAATAGGAATATTTAGGATAAAGGCTCTTGTTCCATCTATAGGATCAATGACCCAATGAGGTTCTCCTTCTAAATATGTATCTTCAAATTCTTCACCAATAATACCGTGAGAAGGAAACTCCTTTTTTATCAAATCCCTTATTAGAGATTCAACCCCTTTATCAGCATTAGTAACAGGATCAAATCCTTTAGATGATTTATTAGATATTTCAATTTCTTTTTCATAAAAAGATAAAGTAATTTTTGCTGATTCATTAGCTAAAAACTTAGCAAATTCAATTATCTCATTATTTAAAGACATTTTGATTCTCATTCAGCGGATTTTTGATAAACATTTTTTTCATTCACTAAGCCAGATAAGTTAAGGATCATCTTCTGTAATATTCTTTTAATGTTGTTATAGTTTTCATTTATACTTAATTCTTTTTCATCTAAATATAAATCTTTTCTTATCTCAATTTGCAAAGCATTAATTCCTTTTTCTGGTTTGCCGTATTTCTTCAAAATATGTGCACCAGCATAAGGAGAATTGGTCGAAACTTTAAAACCTTCTTTTTTTAAAAAATCTACTAGAAATTGTGTAATTTCTTTTTTACTGGTTTTTCCCCATAAATCTCCTATCACAAAGTCAGGAAGGTTATTTATCTTATATCCATTTATATCTAAGCTAGGCATAGAATGACAATCCAAAAGAACTATATCTGAAAATGTTGTTTTAACTTCAAATATTTCTTTTTCAAGCTTAGAATGCCAAACATCATATGCATTATCGATAAGTTTTTTAAAAATTAACCAATCCAATTTTTCTTTATAAATATATTCTGAACCTCTTAATTTAGGAAAGAGACCTATTCCCGATAAAACTCTATTACTATTGCAAAAAGAATCCCCTGGTAAATTAAAGAACATTTCTTTGTCAATTTCATCTTTACCCCTATTAAGGTCTATCATTAATCTAGGTACATTAGACACTAAAAAATTACATCCAATATCCGGTCCAAATTCATATAATTCATCAATTAAACAATCTTCAAAAATTCTTAAATCCATCAAATCAAAATTTAAAAGATCTAAATATTCTTTTTGATATAATCTTCCCGAATGAGGTGAGGAGAGAATTATTGGGGAGAAATCATTTTTAGATTTATAGAAATTATAAACTTTATTAAATTCAAACATTTCACTGCTATTCTATAGGTATTAAATCAAAAGCCAAGCTAACTCTCCTGTTCCCATCAATTGTGTCATTAAAAGGATTGACTCTATGGTTAAGTGAGGATGGAAAGATTAAGATATCACCACTAATGGGCTTATAACTTTTTGTTGGAAGTCCTTTTATAAATTTATAATTGCTATTATTAAATCCAAACTGAATAGAGCCATCAATCACATTTTCTGTTTCTGGCACCTCTAAATAAACAGTTCCACTTACCCACCCATCATGATGAAAATGATAATCCAAAGAACCGCCTTTTTTTAGGTTGATATACCAGGAATTTAAATCAGTCTTTTTGGGCCAAAAGTCAGTAAAGTATTGATTTTCATTAGAAAAATTCTCTCTATATTTTTTAATTTCTTTTTCAATTATATTTTTTAACTCATCAAAGACAGGAGAATTAATGCTAAAAAGATTTCCCGAAGATTGAGTACCATTCTTTAAAAGATTTTGATTCATTAAATTGAGATCAATTGAATCTATTTCTTTTATACAGTCATTTATTAGGTATGTTTCTACAACATTATTCACCTGAATATATTTGAAAGGTTCACTGCAATATGGGTAAGTGTCATTACGATTATATAAATATGAACTATATTTACTGATATTTGCAATTAACCTATTACCTTTAAAATTTTCACAAGCATTTTCTAATTCTTTTAAAAAATCGTCTTTAAATCCTAGATTAAAAAGCATCTCTATGTAGAATGCTTTTGATAAACTTAATTTTGAATTCTTAAGTAAAGAGAGAGATTCTTCATAATCTCCATTATCTTTTAAGCACATAGCTAAATCAAATTTGATAAGTTCATTATTTGCATCAATTTCTATAGCTTTCTTATACAAATTAATAGCATCTGAATTTAGTTTTCTAGTAGAATACAGATTTGCCAACTTCCAATTAATAATTGATGAATTTGGAAACCGCTTAACGAGCGATTTACCTTCTTCAAAAGCTTCTTTAGTTTTGCCTAATTCATTTAAAATATCAAAATATCCTTCACATATATTGTTCGCTAATGCTTGATTATTTTGACTTAATAGTTCAACCGCCAATTTATAATTTTTAATAGAAAGTAAAGTGTTGCCTATTGATTGATAAGATAAAGCCAAATTGTAATAAGCTGAAACATTATTTAAATTAGAAGAAATTTCCTCATTTAGATATTCTATTGATTTTTCTAATTTTCCACATAAACGGTATAAATTTCCAAGGTTAATTTTTATATTTGGCTGAGCCGGATCAAGTTGTTCAATTTTTTCAAAAATTTTAAGAGCTTTTTCGTAGAATTTTTCAATAGCTAAACTTGCGCCCAAAATATTTAAAATTCTTATATCATCGAGAAAATTTTTATTTATAAACTCATATTCTCCAACAATTTCTTTATATCTTTTTTTTTGAAATAAGTGAAAAATTTGATCATATTTTTCTTTTTTTTTCATTATCTTTAAATTCCTAGATATTTACAGAAATTGTATTAAATTATAACCTATGAACAATTCACTATATATTATTTAAGCTTTCAAGAAAAACTATGAATAATTCTACTTCTAAAAAACTCTCTACAGCAATCAATCTATCAAATTCAAATAAAATTAAGGAAGCCGATATAATAGTTAATGATATCTTGTTAAGTGAGCCAAATAATCTCGATGCCTTGAATATAAAAGGAATAATCAATTCAAAATCTCAAAATTATAATAATGCGATTAATTATTTTGAAAAAGGTTTAGCGATCAACCCCAATTATATTCCAATTATTAAAAATATTGTTAGCGTTCTAAGAATACTTAAACAATACGATAAAGTAGATTTATATCTAAGAAAATTAATTGAATTAGAAAAAGATTCTCCTCCTTTGATTGCTGAATTTGCTAATAATTTAATTTTATTAAACCAAAAGGAAGAGGCTTTAGAAGTAATTGAGTCTCACCTTGATAAAGAAAATCAATTTGAGATTTTAATACAGGCAAAAGCAAATTGTCTTTTTGAACTAAGAAAATATAAAGAGTCAAAAAAAATATACAAAGAATTATACTCGATAAATGATAATAATTTTCAAGCTTTGTTTAAATTAGGTTTTTTGAATCTTGAAAATAAGGAATATCATGAATCAATTAAGTTTTTCAATGAGATAATTGAAAAGAAAGAAAAATTTGAAAATATGAAAAACGAAATAGGAATAGTTTTTTATAATCTAGGCATGTGTTATGAGGGAATAGAAGAGCTCAGTAAAGCTGAGGAAAATTATATCCAAGCTCTTAAATATAATGAAATATTCTTAGATGCTTATGTTAATATGTCAAATATCTATTATTTTCAAAACAAATTACATGAAGCTCTTGATCTTATGAACAAAGCAATAAAAATCAATCCTAGAAAAAGAATTTTATATATGAATCTTTCAAATATTTACCAAAAATTTGGTAAACACCAAGAATCTGTTTTTTGTAAGAGAATTGCTGCTGGTAGTATAGTATTTAAATGTAAAGAAGAATATGGTCCATTTGAAATAGATAAAGTGCAGTTAAATGAAAAAATTTGAAATAGAGACATCACCTAAAAGACAAACTTTCATTGAGGGTTGGTTGGCTGAGGATAATGAATTATGCGACAATTTAATAGAATTATTTGAATCTAATGAATCCAAACATATTATAGGAGAATCTTACACTGGTTTGAATAAAGAGACTAAAGATTCTATTGATATGGTCATTAACCCTATAGATATAGAGAATATTGACTATAAACCAGTAAGTAATTACATGACTCATTTAAACAAGTGTTACTGGGAGTATTTAAAGAAATACAATATGGATAATCACTTAAAAGATTTACATATAGGACCTTTTAATATCCAGAAATATAATAAGGGAGGTCATTTTAAATCTTGGCATTCAGAAAGAATGAATATGGAATCTTCCAGCAGGTTATTTGCCTGGATGACATACCTTAATACTGTCAATGATGGTGGAGAAACAGAATTTTATTATTTTGATATTAAAGTGAAACCAATAAAGGGTCTTACTATAATATGGCCTTCAGAATGGACACATCTTCATAAAGGCTCCATAACCAATGAAATCAAATATGTTATAACTGGATGGATTCATTTTCCTGATAATTTGAAGGGCGTGTAGCTCAGTGGGAGAGCGCTACGTTGACATCGTAGAGGTCGCTGGTTCAATCCCAGCCACGCCCACCATTCCTTAGGGTTGAAATTAATAAAAGAATCACCATCTAACTAAATATAACAACTTTATGGAGTGGAGAAAATTATGATAATAGAACAAATTGGAGCAGCCACATTTGCTAATGGATTGGTAAGAATTCAAGGGTTAAGTGCAGGCCCTGATGGACAAATTAGAGAATCAGGGGTTATTGAAGTTCCTGGGAATATCGTTGCAGAAGTGGTTAACAACCTAGTAAATACCCTTAACACTTTAGAAACTCAATTAGCTGAAGCAGAAGCTGAAACTAAAAGCAATCAAGATACTAAAGGTAAGGAAAAGGGAAATGGCAAAGGAAAAGGAAAAAGTAAAAAATAGAATTCTTTAAAATTAAAGAAATTCTTAAATTTTCATCTTCTTTAGCCGAATATTAATTTCGAGAGCGTTTTATATGTCGTTAGATAAAATAAAAATAACAATTTTCATTATATTGGCTTCTTTTTTTATACCAATTGAAATATCTGCTCAAAGATATTCATTTGAAACAATGGAAGACTTTTATGAATTGCAAAATGAAGAAGAATACCTTGAGTTTCTAAGAGTAATAGTTTTAGAACAACCCGAATTCTCATACGCAAACGCTATTCTCAATGAAGCAGAAATGAATCTTAAATATTCAAGAAGGCAGAGGTTACCAGAGCTGTCAATGAGAGTAGTTAATGATGAAGTATTATCAAGAAAAATAAAAGAAAATAATGCATTAAGAAAAATTCGAGATGATAGTTTTGATGGTGTAGTAGAACTTAGACAAGCTATATATACAGGAGGAGGAATTAATGCTGGTGTTAGAAAAGCTAAGGAAGGAGCTATTCATATCTCTCTTTCTAAGAAAAAGACAATATCTCAATTAATATATTCTGCGAATAATATTTATATTCAAGCAATCTCATCATATTTACTCCATCAACATGCAAAAAAAGTTCTAGATGAACTCCATCCCTATTTATCTAAAGTTAAGGCTCGTGTAGACGCAGGAATAGCAGATCCTGTTGAGTATGCATTGTTTTCAGTTAGATATAATAATATTAAATCTACAGTTGTGAATCTTAATGCAAACTCAAAAAGAGATATATCAATGTATGAAAATTTCTTTAAAAGGGATTTTAAAGACCAATTATATCCAAAAATTAAAATTAATGAACAATCAATTCCTTTCCAAAATTTATCATTTGATGTCGAAATGTCTCAATCTAAATATAAAGAAAGCATTGAAGATATAACTATTGAAAAAAGCCAATATAGACCTCAATTTGGTTTTGCAGCAAGATTTACCAAATATGATCTGGATGATAATTTGGGAGATGAAGATGTACGTGGAGGGTTGTATTTCTCTTATCCATTCTTCGATTTTGGAAGATCTTCAGCGAGAATATCAGGTTCAAAAGCTAAATCAAGGGCTGCAAAAAACACTATTGATATAGAAAAAAAGAAAGATTTAAATTCTGAAGCTGAGTTTTTAAGCGTCCTTGAATCAGCCACAAAATCAAGAAATGAAATTTATCAAGCTTTTGTAGATACTCAAAAACAAAGAGAGATCATTGCTAAAAGAATTGAAGTTAGCGGTTTTGTAGCTACAACATTAGCTGAAACAGCTTTACAAGAAATTAATCAACTCAAAAGCCTAATGGATTCTGAAAATAACTTATTAATGGCTTACTTTGGTCTTCTTCACCAAAATCAAATACTAATTCAAAGACTTTTAATGGTATTTTAAATATGAACACTGAATCAACAAAAATTAAAGACCACTGGTTTTGGGGTACAGCACTTAAAAATAGAGGTATATACTTTCAAGTAGCTATGGCCTCTATATTAATAAATATTTTTGCCTTAATGAGTGCTTTTTATATTATGACCGTTTATGACCGAGTTCTTCCTAATAATGCAATGGAATCTTTATTAGCTTTAACAATAGGTATAGCGGTTGTAATTATCTTTGATTTTGTTCTTAAAATGTTAAGAGGATATTTTATTGATTTAGCTGGAATACAAATAGAAGAAGAAGTTAACGAAAGACTTTTTGGTAAACTCGTTGGTCAAGATCCAAGATTGCTTGGAGCAGGAAGTGGTGTTGTCCAAACAGTAAAGGAGTTTGAGGGGGTAAGAGATTTCTTTACTTCTGCTAGTCTAGCAGTATTTATTGATTTACCTTTTATGTTCATATTCATAGGCGTTCTTTATGCTATTGGCGGGTGGGTTGCTTTGGTACCTACATTAATAGTACCCCTTGTTCTTGGCGTTGCAGGTTTGATTCAACCTATACTAAAAAGATATGGAAATGAAAATACAATCGTGCAAACAACAAAGATGCGTTCACTTTTAGAGCTAACTTCAAATATGGAAACCGTTAGAAGTATAGCCGGGGGAAGCTTTCTTAAGGATAGATGGAATAGCAGTACTAAAGAATCTGCTAGGATAGGATTACTTAATAGAATTACAGCAAACTTTGCTCTTAATTTTGCTACGAGCTCTTTACAGGTTAGTATGATTGGCATTGTTGTTGTAGGAGTATTTTTAATTTCGAGCCTTAAAATGACTACAGGCGCATTAATAGCCTGTGTTATTCTTTCTGGAAGAGTATTATCACCTTTAGTCCAAACTGGACAATTACTAACTCGCTTAAATGGCGCTCTAAATGCTTTTAGAAATGTTAACGAATTAATGAAGGAAGAAAACCGTGACGAAACTCTTCAGGATATAAAAGGCGTTATAATTGACTCAGGTCAAATCAAGGTAAAGAATCTTGAATATTCAATTAATGAAACAAAAATATTAGAAAACATTAATCTCTCAATAAAAGATGGTGAAAAATTTGCAATAGTGGGTCCCCTTGGTTGCGGAAAATCAACTTTGCTGAGAAACATTATTGGATATCATCTTCCTCCTACTGGAAGTTTATTTCTTGGTGATTACGATATAACCAATATCCCATCTTCACAATTACGCACTAACATTGGTTATTGCCCTCAGCAGATACAATTATTTTCTGGTTCTATTTATGAAAATATCGCTGCAGGTTTTGATAATGCGACAGAAGATGACATTGTTGAAGCAGCAAAAGCAGTAGGCGCCCACGAATTCATAGCATCCCTTCCAAAGGCGTATTATTATGAAGTCAGCGAGCAAGGATTGAACTTATCTGGTGGGCAAAGGCAAAGTATAGCACTTGCTAGAGCTTTAATAAGAAAACCTAAATTATTGGTATTAGATGAACCCACAAGCTCAATGGATACAGATAGTTCATTAAAAGTTATAAATCATATATTTAACTTAGATTATAAACCTACAATTATTATAGCCACTCACAATGCAAACCATTTATTAAATGTTGATACTGTAGCTATAATGGTAAATGGACAGGTGTCTAGGGTTGCACCTCGAGAAGAAGTTATAAAGAGAGAAAGTAATAATTAAGAGATTTCAATGAAAAAATTACTATATAATTTATATACAAAATTGGGATCTATACCCAACCAAATATTTGCATCCGGAATTTTGCAGATTCAGAATTTTGAAAAACACAAAAAATCATTTATAGTTTTCTGGATAATTTTTTTCTTTAGTTTTTTCACTTTCTTTTGGGCTGCTTTTGCTAAACTGGATACAGTTATAAGAGCTGATGGTTTTGTGATACCAACTAGCAAAGTGCACATGGTTCAAAATTTGTATACAGAAAGACTAACAGGAATAAATATTGAGCTAGGTGATAAAGTCAAAAAAGGTGACATACTATTTATTTTTGACAATCAACAAGCTTTAACTGAATATGAAGCGTTTAAAAAAGATGTGGAAGATAGAACAAAAAAAGTGAAAATTTTAGAAAACCTTGTCAAGGAAGGTGCGGCTGCAGAAATGACCTTAATTGATGAAAGTTTATTATTAAATGACTCTGAAAAAAGATTTAAGAGTAGCGAAATTAGACTTGAAAACACTTCCATACAATCACCTGTAGATGGAGTGATATCTCAAATACATGCAAACAATGTTGGTCAAGTTCTCGATGGTGGTTCACCGTTAGCAGAAATTGTCCCTATAGGAGATAACTTACGTATAGAAGTAAATATAATGCTAAAAGATATAGCAGATGTAAAAGAGGGAATGTTATCAAAAGTTTCTTTTACAGCTTATGATATGGCCATTTGGGGTCAAGTAGACGGTGTAGTTAAAACTGTTTCAGCTAGTACTAGAGTTGGTGCTGACGAGATTCCTCATTATCCCGCTATTATTGAGGTCAATACTGAGGAAATTAAACAAGCAAATGATATGGAAATTTTGACTGGAATGCAAGCTAATGCCTCAATTATAGGAAGAAAAAGAACAGTATTAAGCTATATTACCAATCCTATATCAAAATTATCTAAAAAAGCCCTCAGAGAGTAGAAGCTCTACTAATAATCCTGGAGATTATCTAAATCAGCTATTCTTATACCCTTTTGTGTTTCTATCATTTTAACAAAATTAGCTGCCTCAATTAAGGATTCATGAGTACCCATATCAAGCCAGGTAAAACCCTGGCCTAAAAATTCTGCTGATAAATTCTTTTTGTCTAAGTAGATTTTATTTAAATCCGTTATTTCTAATTCTCCCCTAGAAGAAGGTTCCAAATCCTTAACATAAAGTGGTGCATTATTATCAAAACAATACATTCCTGTAACAGCCCAATTAGAGATAAACTTTTTTGGTTTCTCGATTATATCAATGATTTCTTTTTTTTTATCGAGGTCTACAACTCCATATCGTTCAGGATCATCAACATTGTTAAGAAAAATAGTTGCACCATCATTTCTTAAAAATATATTTTTTATTAGTTTTGATAATCCCTGACCAAAGAAAAGATTATCCCCCAATACTAAAACACTACTAGAACCTTTAAGCCATTTTTCAGCTATCAAAAATGCTTGCGCTATACCATTAGGTTTAGATTGAGTTTCATATGATAGCGATAGGCTCCACTGTTTTCCATCCCCTAACAAATTTTGAAATTCTTCACTATCACGAGGTGTAGTAATTATCAAAACCTCTTCGATACCCCCTAGCATAAGTAGAGAAAGTGGATAGTAAATCATAGGTTTATTATTAATTGGTAATAATTGTTTTGAGGTATCTTTAGTCAAAGGGTAAAGTCTGGTTCCTTCTCCACCAGCTAATATTATTCCTTTTCTATTCATCTTTAATAAATCCATTTAACAATAAATATTCGTCGATAATATCAAATAAACTTTCTTCCCATTTTTTTTGCTCGATCTCAAGCATATTAAATGTTTTATCATCCAATAATAATCGACTATCAATAGGTCTTTGAGCTGAACTTTTCCATTCGGAAGCCATAATTGGTTTGATGTTATCATTATCATCTAACAAACCTTTTAAGAATAATCTTTCTTGTATTTTTTTACCAATAGAATACCAATCTGTGTAACCATAATTGGTATAATGAATAATCTGATTTTTTGATAAATTTAATAAATTTAACTTTTTATGTAGACTAAAGATTGAATTAATCCCATGAGCTAAATAACTAGAACAAGTCATTGAAATATTTTGATTTTCTATAATTTTTAATTTGTCCTTTTTTAATAATTTTTTTATTATAGAACTTACAAAATTACCATCAAACTTACTTACCAAAGAAGCTGTTCTTAATATTAAATAATTTTTTGTATTCATTTTTATTGCAATTTCAGCATCTCTTTTTGTTTTTCCATAAATATTTATAGGATCTGTTTCATCATGGTGTGAAAATGGACCAGAAGAAGATTTTCCAAAAACATAATCTGTTGATATCTGAATTAGAAATGATTGTATTTCTTCAATTTTTATAGCTAAGTTTTTTGGAGCTTCTGTGTTTAAGTGAACAGCTTTTTTTGAATCAATTTCTGCTTTATCTACATTCGTATATCCAGCACAATTAACAACGATATCAGGATTAATATCAGCTAAAGTTTTATTAATTGAATCATTGTCCAGTAAATTCAAAATATCTGAATTAGGAGCAATCAATTCCATATTATCGTTCTTAAAGGTATCCGTAATAGACTTGCCTAATTGACCATTACCACCAATAAGTAATACTCTCATATTTCTTTACCAAGCCCTATCCTTCCTCCATCATAGTCAGACTTGAAGTATGATGAAAGTGAAGAATGATTTTCGATGTACCATGTAATAGTGTTTTTTAAACCATTATCAAAAGTAAATTTAGGAGACCAATCAATATCACTTATAATTTTTTTAGTATCTAATGCATATCGATAATCATGTCCTGGTCGATCATCTACAAAGCTAATCAAATCTAGGTAAGATCCTTTTTTTGGAGGGATTTCATTATCACAAATTTTACAAATCTTCTTTACTAAATCTAAATTCGAAATTTGGTTTTCACTTCCAATATTATAAATTTCTCCTGATATGTTTATAGAACTTTCTGAAAGAGCTATTAATGCTTCAACATGATCCTTTACATGTATCCAATCTCTTATTTGCTCTCCTGTACCATAGACTGGTATTTTTTTATTATTCATTATTTTATTTACAACTAAAGGAATTAACTTTTCAGGGAATTGCCATGGACCATAATTATTAGTACATCTAGTTGTAACCACTGGTAAGTTATAAGTTCTATTCCAGGCCCTTACAATAAGATCAGATGATGCCTTAGACGATGAATAAGGGCTATTAGGCCTTAAATTATCATTCTCGCTAGATTTCCCTTTTTTAATTGAACCATATACTTCATCAGTGGATATATGGATTAATCGAATGTTATCTCTTTTCGAGCTTGGTAATCCATTTAAGTGCTTCCTTAAGCCATCTAAAATATTAAAAGTTCCAAGAATATTAGTCTTAACAAATATATCTGGTCCATCTATGGAACGATCAACATGTGACTCCGCTGCAAGATGAAATACTTTAACAGGATTATATTTATTAAATATTGTTTCAAATTCATTAAACTCACCAATATCAATATTCAAATGCTCATAACAAGCCTCATCTATTGACTGCAATGTCTTAAGATTAGAAGAATATGATAAATTATCAATATTAATAATATTATGGTTTTGTTTCTTTATTAAGGATTTAACTAGATGAGAACCTATAAAACCATATCCTCCAGTAAGAATAATATTTTCTTTCTTTGAATTCATTCAATATTTCCTAATTCTGGAAATTTCTTATCCTTTTCTGAAAGAATAACTTCATTCTTATTTAGCGGCCATGGAATCTCTAAATTCTTGTCATTCCATATAATACCTTTTTCATGATCTTTAGAATATAGATTATCAACTTTATACAAAACAAGTGTATTAGGTTCCATAGTACAAAAACCGTGAGCAAAACCTTTTGGTATTAACAAAGATGATTCATTTGCAGAAAGTTCTGTATATCCATACTGCAAATATTTTGATGAATCTTTTCTTAAGTCAACAAAAACATCCCAAATTTTTCCATTTAAAACAGTTATATATTTTGATTGATCGTAAGGAGCTTCTTGATAATGGAGTCCTCTAATGGTGTTAGTTTTTTGAGAAAAAGAAATATTATCTTGAATAAAATTTAATGAAATATTTTTGTCTTTAAGATTATCAACTTTATAAACCTCAGAAAAAAAGCCTCTATCATCTTTATGAAGTTTATGATCAAATTTAAAAACATCTTTAAATATTTCCTTTATTTCTATCATTTTATTCAACCAATAGCTTTTCTATAATATTTAACTGTTTTGGAAGACAAACTTTCTTTAAATCATATTTCTTTTTAATAAAGTTTCTTGCCTCTTTGCGTATATTTGAATATTTTGCTGGATTTTGTAGGGCATCAGATACTTTATCAGCTAATTTATTTGTATCAAAAAAATCTACCAAAAGACCATTAGATTTATCCTTTATTACTTCTTTTACTGGATCAGTATTAGATCCTACAATTAGACACCCACAAGACATAGCTTCTAATAAAGACCAAGATAATACAAAAGGATAAGTTAAATAAACATGTACCGACGATATTTGAAATAAACTTATGAGAGAATTATAGTCAACTCTACCAAGAAAATGGACTCTAGATGTATCAATTTGATCTTTAACTTCGTTATAAAAAATATCTTTCCAATTCTTCCCTTTTGGCGCAGGTAATCCATACCCTTTTCCACCACCTCCAATTAATAACACATGTGCATCTGGATTTTCCTTTAGTATTTTAGGTAATGATCGCATAAAAACATGATAACCTCTTTGAGGTTCAAAAGTCCGGTTTATGAAGGTTATTATTTTATCCTTATTGCTCAACTTTATATTATTATTAATGACTAACTCGACTTCATCATTTGGTTTTAAAATATCCGTATCTATACCATCATGAACAACACTGATATTTTTTCTAACAAATTGAGGTGCAGTATTTTTTTGATATTCGGTAGGAGATATTAATTTATCAGAGCTATGAAAGATTTCATGATTATATAAATTACGTGCTCTTAACTTTTTGACAGTAAATTTATAATAATCTTCATCATAAAATTCTTCATCAAAATCAACATCAGAATTAATTGTATGCCAATGTATCTCAAAATAAGAAAGAGTTTTTACATCAGGCCAAATATCTTTTAAGAAAAAGGATTCTCCCCACCCAGGATGAGCTATAATCAAATCAGGGTTAAGACCATCATTTTTTAATCTTTCACACTTATCAGCTGCAAATCTTGCTCTTATCATCTTTGTCTCAAATTCAACGGCATATTCATCAACACCTTCTGCGTTACCATGAGTTATTTTATAATAATGAAGATTTAAACCAGGAAAATTATCAACAATTTTAATACTTGATTCTTCACCTAATGCATGCACTTCGTAGCCTTCATCAATTAACAGAGGTACAAGTGATTTAAATTGTCCTGGAAAATTTTGGTGGACAAAAAGTATTTGCTTTTTTTTTCTCATAATCAAACTTTAACACTAATATACCCATATTTTGACAGTAAAGTTACTATATTCAATACTTCTTCTTCAGTTAAGGATGTCTTTTTTTGGAGTTCATTTATAGTAATTTCATTCTCAGAATCAATATTCGTTAAAATAGTCTTTACATCATTAATATTAGGTAAGATTATCTCCGCAAATTTAATACCGCCTGATTCTTTTAATCTTTCAAAATCTATATTATTTAAACCCTCTAATTTTATAACTTTTGAAGTTTTAGATAAAAATTTAGTTGGGTAACTATTAAATATTGTTGATGGAGGTAATCGGTCAGAACTAATTCTTTCATTTTCTTCCTTTGTTAAATTTCCTTCTTTTTTTCTAATTTTAGTTAATTCATCGTTTAATTCTTCATATGTATTTAAAATTGTAGACCAACTAAAATTACTAAAAGCATGTTTTTTTGCATTAGAACCTAGTTCTTTCCTTAATTCATTATTTGTAATAAGTAGCTTTAACTTATCAACTGATTCCTCAATATCAACAGATGTAAATTGAGAATGGTAACCGCAATATCTATCATAAGTGTCAACACCAACATCATGTCTAAAAGCTAGGTTCTTAGAAAGGGATTCTGGGAATGATATAGTTTGTATTCTAAAGCCATCAATACCATCCCTTACAGTCTCTCTATAGCCATTCCAATCACTTACTACAACAGGTATTCCTGATGCCATGGCTTCCAATGGCGTAAGTCCAAAGGTTTCTTGTATATTATCTGTTAAAGAAAAGAAAATATCACCAACAGCAAGGATATCAAACTTTTTCTCCTGGTCTCTTCCATCAACATAAATAAGATTAACAGAAGGACAAATGTTTCTTGCATCTTCTTTAATCCACTCTTCTACTGCGTCATTGGGAAACCATCCAGCCATTATAAAATTTATATTAACATCCTTGATATCTTTGCTTAATTTCTCAAGAGCTAAAAACATTGGTATATTATGAGCTTTGGCATGAAAACTTATTCTTCCTACAAATATAATATTGATATCATCATCACCTAATCCATAATCCTCTTTTAATTGATTACTGTCCTTTTTTATTTCAAATTGATCAGTATTTATTCCTAATGGTATTATAGGTAAATTAATTTTTGGCTCCTTTTGAATACCCAACCTAGATTTTAGATAATCAAAGTAATGAGAATGTATTTCTTGAACTGTCTTTTTAACTGAATCCGAAGTGCATATTAAAGCATCCCATGGCATTAAAGGCGCAAGGATCATATCCTTAATGATAGTCATTATGGAATGAGACGCTGTTGTATGAGTTATACCAACTAAACTATATGAATTATGACCATAATAAGATCTATGTTTTGCTAAATCATCTAGTTTAGGGTCTGGCCTAAAAATACCTCCAAATACTTCACTTTCTTTCGGTTCTGTATATGGTATTAAACTAATTTTACTTTCTTCAGTATAATTAACAGAAGACGATAAAAAATTAATTATCTTTATTTTATTTGATTCAATTCTTGGATCTTCTTGAACTGAAGCTACATATAGAGCAATGTTTTGATATTTTTCATTAAATAAAGCATTTAAGTAGCTATT
>TARA_B100000686_G_scaffold297409_1_pt1 | contig 18442 bp, 15 predicted proteins | sample TARA_B100000686 | Tara Oceans TARA_B100000686 (sample SAMEA2622733) | marine metagenome | biome: marine biome (ENVO:00000447); feature: marine epipelagic mixed layer (ENVO:xxxxxxxxx); material: "saline water (ENVO:00002010), including plankton (ENVO:xxxxxxxx)" | depth 150 m
TAAATCTTCCTGAGTCAGAACAACTCGAGATTTTAAAACCTTCATCCAAATATTTAAACTTAACAAAAACAGAACTGTTAGAATAAATAAATGCCACCGCGGTCGGTATAAGGCTGACCCCACGTCGGTTAGGGCCTCGTTCAGTGTATGCACACTGGAATGAGAAAGTCACAACTAAAAGAAAGTGCTTTCCGTTTTAATGCCCATTAAATGTTGTCCAGCAGTACTGTAGTGCTCAACTCTCCCTTGAATCTGCTGGGTGAGTGCATGGATATCCTGAAACCGTATGTGTATAGGATTAGAGTTATATACAGCGTGAGAACCACAGATATCGTAAGTCGTATCCACTACGTGGGCAGCACTTCTTATGGCATGGGTGCTTGCTAATCTAACTGCAATTCGATCATCCACAGCAGGCCCTCTCTCGGTTTCTGCTGACTCAATCAGATCAGTGATACTCTCAACGAGTAAAGCTTTACTGGATCTCCATATTGCCTCTGCTCGTCCTATTTGATTCTGAATTAATTCCTGATCCCGTAATAAGGATTTGCCTTGCGGGCGCTTTTTCCTAGCAATTTTGAAGGTTTCATCAAGGCTAGCTCTTGCTATTCCCAGTGCAACAAAAGCAAATCCGGACGCAAATAAAATTGATCTATTAATGCCATTAAAAGCTTCCGTTACCTTGCCAGCATCGGAGTCTTTAAATTTTCTGTTTTCCGGTACAAATAGATTGTCAGCCTTGAAGCTATTACTGCCGGTACCCCTTAGACCATTGACATTCCAGTCATATATCGGCTCAATCTGAGATTTAGGAATGACCATATACTGTGCAGTTTTGGTGCTCGGCAGTGTCTGTGCTGTATCATTTTCCGACACAAGAGCAAGAAGCCAATTAGCATGTGAAAACCCCGAACTTAATCTCCATTCACCTGACAACTTGTATCCACCTTTCGATTTTTTTATTTCGAACCATACAGGTGGACCGTTAGCTAAAATGGATCGCTTATCTGACCAGATCTCATCTGCAAGAGGTTTCGGCATAACTCCTGCAAAGGTACTAAGGACATTATTCTGGTTTAAACACCAAGCTGTGCTTCCATCAGCCTGCGCAAAGACTTGAATGATTTCAAGATATTCGAGTAAATCGAGTTGCTCTCCATTAAACCTTTTGGGCAACAATAATCTGAACATTTCGTTGCCCACTAACTCGTCAATTAATGATTCGGGAATAGATCTATTTTGTGAAATGCTTAGACTTGCTGATCTAACCTTGGGTATTAACTTTTCAGCTTTTGATATCAAAATATATTTCCGTTGTGCATATATTAATATATTGGAGGGTTACAGGTGTGCCAATCCGTGTTTGACTCATACAGATAGGCAGCTTGAAGTACTGTCGTTTCGTCGAATGGCTTACCCACAATTTGTAGGCCTATTGGAAGGTTTTCGCTAGTAAACCCACAAGGCATGCTTAGGCTTGGCAAGCCCGCTAAGTTAAATGGCGCTGTTAACTTTGGAGCTCCATGCAATCCTTCTAAAACCTCTTCTTTGGAATTTGTATGCACGTTAGAATTAGGAGGTTGCGCACCATTTGTCATTGTAGGAGCGAAAATTAGATCAAAGTCTTCAAATGGCTTCAGTAAGTCATGTTTAATTAGTTCTCGTAACTGTAAAGCTTTATAGTAGGCCCCCCCTGGTATGATTGTCCCAGTTGCTACAGCGATTTTTACCATATGAGTTAATTCTTGCAGATGGTTTTGTAGCAATCTTTTATTCGCCTGTGCGAATTCTGTAAAGCAAATTGTCCAATGTGTAATTCCTGCATCTTTAACTCTGGGAACAGAAATTCTATCTACTTTAGCTCCATTTACCTCAAATACTTTAGCTGCATTTTCAACTGCATTAATAACTTCTGGTTCTACAAAATCTGGAGATAACAGTTCAGATATCAAAGCTATCTTTAACCCTTTTACTTTGTGTTCACTTTTCTCTAGTTGTCTGAAATATGGCGGTACCGCTCTTTTATTGGAGTAGATATCTCTTTTATCAAAACCTGATATAGATTCCATCATTAAAGCACAATCGGATACTGTTTTTGTAAATGGTCCAAGAGTATCCATAGACCAACATGCACTTAAAGACCCTGCCCTACTCACCCTTCCGTAGGTTGGCCTAAAGCCAACAATTCCACATAGTGCTGCGGGCATACGTATTGACCCTCCTGTGTCTCCACCAAGGGTAGCCGGGACCATGGAAGTAGCCACGGCAATTGCTGAGCCAGAACTCGATCCACCTGGCGTACGTTCAGTATTCCAGGGATTTAGAGGAGTTCCCCACGGAAATTCGATGGTTTCAGCAATAGCAAATTCCATCATGTTCAATTTTCCGATGATGACTGCCCCTGATTGTCTCAATTTAGATACGACTGTAGCATCATCTGGGGTGATATTGGTTTTAAATATCAAAGAACCACCGGTTGTTGCCCTACCTGCAACATCGATCTGTTCTTTTATCCCAACAGGAAGTCCATGTAGTAAGCTTCTAAAAACTCCTCTCTGAGCTTCATCGTCTAAACGTTTCGCCTCGGCTAAGCTGCTTTCATAATATACATCTGTGAATGCTGACAACTTAGGGTTTAACGAGTCAATCCTCTTAAGGAATATTTTTAGAATTTCTGTGGCAGAAGTTTGCTTTGTTCGTATGTTTTTGGCAAGCTCAGTTAAGGAAAATTTTGGATGATCGGTACTTTCTAAGAGGATTGAAGGTTTGCTATCTGGGTCAGAGGTTTTATCGTAGTTTGTATACTCAGAAAGGTCTATCGGCAGAGGTTCTACCGTAGGAATTTTACCAACATCAATTGGTTCAATCATTTGAATGATTGCATTTATTTGATGCTTTACCTCACATGCGTCACTTTCGGTTATTGAGACCCCAGCGGCTTGGGCAAGCGTTAAAATTTGTGTGTCGTTTAGGTCAACAATATCCATAATAAGCAATCCGTCCTTTTTAACTTCTTGTTATAGTATACGGATGTTCGTGATTTGAAAATTCGTTTGGTGTACCGCCAGATAGAAAGCCTCCATCAGCTACTAAAGTTTGACCATTTATATAATCTGATGCATCGGATGAGAAAAATAACACTACATTAGCAATGTCGCTTGGTAAACCTATACGGCGGTTTGGTATCCATGGTGTTGTTTCATCAACATACCACTCTGTTTTTCCTCTTTCATCCTCTCTATCTTGTTCTAACAATCGACTGTCAATATACCCTGGGGCTATACCGTTACAATTAATTCCATGCCCGGACAACTCCCAGGCAATTCCATAAGTCATTCTTGTTACAGCTGATTTCATAGCACCATACACCAATTGGTTAGGCCACTGTCGAAATGCTTGCACACTACTTATATTAATTATTCTCCCTTTGGTACCTGAACTTATCATTTCCTTAGCTGCCCGCTGTGCACAAAAGAAATATCCTTTAAGCCCAACATCTATTACCCTATCGAAATCTCTTTCCTTAACCTCAAGGAATGATTTAGGTATAGCAGTCACAGCGTTATTAACAAATATGTCAATGGATCCATGTTTCTCTATGAAATCGGTGAACATTGAGTCAATATCATTATTTTTACCCATATCAGCTTTATGCCAAGACACCGATACGTTATGGGCCTGAATAAGCTTGATAGCTTCTTTGGAAGTTAAATCATAATCAAGATCGTTTATACCTACGTTAGCGCCGTTTTTCGCGAGTGCAATAGCAATCTCTCTTCCGATACCTTTAGCGGATCCTGTAATAAGAGCATTTTTGCCTTTTAACATCAAACTAACCTCCATCCTTTCATTTGAGTATTCAATTACCTAGCCAACGATTGCTATACTACACGTAATCAATTTACCTAAATACAGGATATACATCGAACATGAATACAAAACGACTATATTTTAAACCGGTCGAAAACTCAGATCGAGTTTTCACCGACGAACTTAATGAACTCTTAATCAACTTACATGATCGTCTAGGAGATCGTGTAACGGAACTTAGAAATAGCCGCAGAGCCGTACTTAAAGAAGCACTTGGCGGAAAACAACCTACATATCTACCTTCATCGGAGGCTACCACAGGAGATTGGGTTATTGATCCTATACCAGATGAATTGAGAAACCCGGGAATAGAAATCTCAGGACCTTCTTCAATCAGACCAATGTTAATAAATGCACTTAACCCAGCAAAAGGTGGAGATCGAGCTGAAGGGGACCTGGATGACGATGAGGATGCAGGAGGACATAGGCTTATTGACACCGTGAACTCTGCAATTAATCGACTGGAAGCCACTTTGGGCACTTTAGAGCACTATGACAGCAATAGAGATAAGAAATATGTGTTACAGCCTGGAAAACTACCATTTTTCATGCATAGAGAACGAGGTTTACATTTAGATGAACCTGACGTAACTATTGACGGCAAACCTATATCAGCCTCTATATTGGGAACAGCTTTAACGATTTTTCACTGCGGTCGAGAACAAATAAAAAAAGGACAAACGATTTACTTCTACGTGCCAAAATTAGAATCGGCATTAGAGGCACGCTGGTATCGAGACTTATTCGATGCAGCAACGGATCTGCTAGATCTCCCCAAAGAAAGTATTAAAGCTATCGCTCTGGTTGAATCATTACCGCTGGTATACCAGATGGAAGAGGTGTTATACGAATTAGGCCCTTATGCCGCCGGTTTAAACGCTGCCAGATGGGATCTAAAGGCAAGTATATTTGAATTCATAATGGCTGATCCAAATTCTGTATGGCCTGACAGGTTTGGTGTAGCAGTACCAACCACTGATTTCCTTGCAAACATCTTCAGGAGACTTGTGGCGATTTGTTTAAAACATAATGCTGTTGCAATTGGAGGAATGGCTACACCACTTCCATCGCGCGATCCTGAAGTCAATGAATCAGCATCTAAGTCGATAAGAGCAGATAAAGAGTGGGAAGCAAAGCAAGGATTCTTAAGAGCATGGGTTGCACATATTTTTCATATGCAAGTTGCAGCAGAGCCATTTAAAGAATGGCATTCAGGGTGGCTACCTAACGAAGAAATGAAAAACCCAGACAACTATCCTGTTTCAATAGAAGTTCCAGAAGGTCCAATAACAATAGAGGGTACTCACCGGAATGCGAGAATGGTAATAGAGTACCTCGAAGGATGGCTTAACGGTAGAGGAGCAAAAGGTATAGACAGCTTGGAAGGTCAGCCAGGTATTCATCCGGCCCTTATGGAAGATTTAGCAACAGGCAGAATGTCTGTAGCTCAGATTGCCCAAAGAATTATTCACGCGGTTAAAGACTCAGAGTCAGGGAAAGTTCACGACTTTGATACTGTGAAACATATCCTTAAAGAGCAGTTAGATGATATTTTAAAAATCAGAGAAGAGTCCGGCGTATTAGACTCAGAGATGAAACAGCGATACCAAGATGCTTACATTATTTCATTGAAATGGATAAAAAATTATACGGAATATAACTTTAGAAGTTTAGGCACATATAGCCACAAAGATTTAAAAGAAATTGCATTAGCACCACCGGCTTTTTAATATCATTTCTGTTCGTCAATAGGAGATTTATGATTAAATTTAGCGCCAACTTATCAATGTTGTTTACAGAACTTGATTTCTTGGAAAGGTTCTCAGCCGCCAGAGCAGCTGGTTTTGAATATGTTGAATATCTTTTCCCTTACGATTTTTCACCAGAACAAATCAGAGATCAACTAACTGAAAATAATCTAAAACAGGTATTGTTTAACCTGCCCGCTGGTAATTGGGCAGACGGCGATAGAGGAATTACCTGTTTACCAGATCGGATTGATGAATTCAAAGATGGTGTAAATACAGCTATCGTCTACGCGGAAGAGTTGGGCTGCACGCAATTAAACGCACTAGCTGGAATACCAACTCTAGAAAGCAATACAGATAGCGTAAAACAAACATTTGTAAACAATCTTGATTTTGCCGCCAGCAAACTTAGAGATAAAAATATCTGCCTATTAACTGAACCTATTAACCTCATAGATATCCCGGGGTTTTATCTGAACTACACAGAACAAGCAAAAGACATCATAAAAGAAGTTGATTCAAATAATCTGTTTATCCAATATGACATATATCATATGCAGATTATGGAGGGCGATTTAATAAGAACCATAACGAATAATTTGGACTATATTAAACATATACAGATTGCAGACAACCCCGGTCGTCACGAACCTGGAACAGGGGAAATTAACTATTCATCTATATTTAGAGCTTTACAGAAGATAGGTTATAAGGGTTATGTTGGATGTGAATACATCCCTAAAAATAGCACGTTAGATGGACTTGGGTGGATCAAACAATATAGATAATGAATAAAAACATCTCGTCTACAGAAAATCTGAACAAACACCTTGAGCAAATCCAGTCCACGATTTTATGGCTATCAGTCAACATAGTCCATCATGCAAATAATCTTAGAGCAAGCAAATCAGGTGTTAAAGTAGGAGGTCATCAAGCATCGAGCGCGTCAGTTGTCACAATAATGACTTCTTTATATTTTGACTTTATGAACGGTAAAGATCGCATATCTGTTAAGCCACATGCCTCTCCTGTTTACCACGCAATCCAATACCTGCTTGATAATCTGGATGAACGCTATATGAGTACATTGAGGGAACTCCATGGACTGCAGGCATACCCAAGCCGCACAAAGGACCCGGATAACGTTGACTTCTCAACTGGTTCTGTTGGTATTGGAGGAATAGCCCCAAACTTCGCTTCACTAGTTGAAAGATACATAAAAGCTCAAGCAGCATCTAAGAAATGGGTTCTCGACACTGAATCAAAACGCCGATACATCAGCTTGCTTGGAGATGCCGAACTGGATGAAGGATCTGTGTGGGAAGCAATCGCTGAGCCCACCATGAGCAACTTAGATGACGTTATATGGGTGGTAGATTTAAACAGACAGAGCTTAGACCGAGTGATACCGGGAATCAGAGTTGGTGCTTGGGGCAAAATGTTCTCAGCGAATGGCTGGACGGTAATCAACGCGAAATATGGTTCCAAGTTAACAAAAGCGTTCAAACTACCAAATGGGGATCTATTTAGAGAAACAATTGACCAGATGCCGAACGAGTTATATCAACGATTACTTAGGGTCTCAGGTAAAGAATTACGTGAATGGCTGCCTAGAAGTAGCAATGACAAAGACATCCTGAAAAAGTTTACTTCTCAATGGGATGATAATGAGCTGCAAGAACTTTTCAGAAACTTAGGCGGGCACGACTTTACATCATTAAGAACCAGTTTTAAAAAAGCCGATAAGTCTAAAGGCCCCGCCGTAATATTTGCATATACCCTAAAAGGCTGGATGTTACCGTCCGTTGGCGATCCCCAGAATCACTCAGTCATATTGAGCCAAGAGCAAATGAATCAATTCAGATCAGATTTAAATATCGGCGACCATGAATGGCCTAAAGTGGCCCAGGAATCAGAAGAATGGAAGCTAAAAGAATCTGCGAGAAAACATCTCTCAGCAAAAAGACCCAAAGCGGAAGTGATAACACATAAATTCCCTACAAGTTTTGGTAGAGATTACAACGGCTCCATGTCCACCCAACAAACTTTTGGACTAATACTTACAGAGATATCTAGAGGCATACCAGGCCTATCAGATAAAGTGGTGACAGTAAGCCCTGATGTAGCTAGCTCTACCAATCTAGGGGGATGGATTAACAAAGTTGGTGTCTGGGGCGAATCCGAAATGACCCAGATGCCAGAAGATGTCCAGAGAGCACTTAATTGGCAACAGAGTCCTGATGGGCAACATATAGAGTTAGGCATCTCAGAGAACAACTTGTTTATGATGCTTGGTCAACTAGGTTTATCACATGAAATGTTTGGGCAAACTCTATTCCCTATTGGTACACTGTACGACCCCTTCGTAAGACGTGGTCTAGACGCCTTATTCTACGGCGTATACTCGGGAGGCAGGTTTATATTCGTTGGCACGCCTTCAGGAGTAACACTAGGGCCCGAAGGTGGCGCACATCAATCAATAGTTACTGCATCGATTGGAATAGATCTCCCAGAAACATCATACTATGAACCTTGCTTTGGAATTGAGCTTGAATGGATAGTGTTAAACGCTTTAGATCACATAAGACAAAGAACTGAATCAACATACCTGAGACTTAGTACAAAAAAAATCGATCAACAGCTACTTAATCTTCCAACACAACAAAGCGAATTAGAAATATTAAGGAGAAAGGTAATCCAAGGTGCATACCGAATATTAGACAGGTCAAGTGAGCCAGATTATACGCCAGGTGAAAATGTTGTAAATGTATTTGCCAGTGGCGCAATGATTCCTGAAGCCATTAAATCTAGCGATTCATTATTAGATGAAGGAATATATTTGAATGTGATAAACGTAACGGGCCCAGGAAGGCTTTACAAAAGTTATCAGCAATGGTCAAAGGAATCTGTATTTACGGAAGGAGATAAACTCTTCATGCCCGACCTGCTCACACCTACAGAAAGGAAAGCTCCTGTAGTTACCGTTATTGACGGCCACTCACATTCATTATCGTGGATAGGAAGTGCTATTGGCACTCAATGTTATCCGTTAGGTGTAAATGATTTTGGCCAATCAGGAGATACAAACGATTTATATAAAGAGTATGGCTTAGACGCAGGCAGCATATCAGCAGCTTGTTATGGCGCTTTAGGATTATAGAGACTCATTCTATAATCACAAATCATTTATGTATTAATATTAAACATAACAATTAAAAAAAATTTAGGTGATATCAATGGCTAAACATTTAGTGATAATTTTTGTACTTGGCTTATCCACTGCCCTGCTGGGAATGGCGTGCGATTCAGGAATTGAACAGGAAATTGCTAAATTAAAGTCGACACCAGTAGAAGAAAAAATCATTGAATCTGTAGAATTACCTAATGAAGGACTAAAAATGACTACACCAAAACAATATGACTCCGCACCAGAAATGTCTATCGATGTTACGAAAAAGTATACTGCAAAATTCCAACTAGAAGGCGGGAAAGGATTTGTAGTAGAGCTTTATCCGGAGGTAGCTCCGATAACGGTTAATAGTTTCGTATTTTTGGCTAAAGAGGGTTATTTCGATAATACGACATTCCATAGAGTTATCAGTGGATTTATGTCACAGGGTGGTGATCCAACAGGAACCGGTATGGGCGGTCCTGGCTACACTTTTGAAAACGAATTCGATCCAAATTATAAACATGATTCACCAGGTATTCTATCAATGGCAAACGCAGGTACGAGAAACGGACAAGCAACAAACGGGAGTCAATTTTTCATAACACATGTGCCTACACCACATTTAGATGGAATGCACACCGTTTTCGGTAAAGTTACTCAAGGTTTAGAAGTAGTAGTGAATCTCACAGAAAGAGATCCTCAATTTGCCACTTTTAATGGAGAAAAGGTGTTAACGATAGAGATTATTGAAGAATAAACAAAAAAGAGTTTGTTGTTAAAACAAACTCTTTTTTATAACTCTAAGCTTACTGAACGAACGAATACAGTTTCCCACCAACGCCAATCCACGTTTTATCAACTAATTCAGTCTTATTTGATAATGGCTTATTATCAACACGCACTGAAGCGGATGGCTTATTAGATTCAATGCAAATTTTACCTTTGGTAAATTTAAATGTAACACTCTCAAAACCAACCATTCCAAGTTCCTTGCCAGAGATTGTATTCTTAAACAACAATTTACTGAAAAACCCTCTTTTTAAGTTCGCAAAATCAATGACTCTCTCATTACGATCATTAAACAAGAATCCTTTCGGTCTAGCCTGAATTATCCAATTTATCAAAATACTAAGCATTGCGACAGCTAAACTAACAGGAAACACAATTACCCACCAAGGGAACTCCTGTGATGTTTGTAAAGTTTCAAGTCGAGTTTGATCTAATCGGCTATCTTCATTAACAACACTTTGAACAGCTGGCGGTTCAATTGAACTAATAAACAAAGGGGTTGCTGTGTATATGTAACTCTGCCCACCATATTCTAATTGCAAAGCAAAACTAACAGTTCTTTGACCAGGAGAATCAACAGTCATGAAAACATCATATATCCAGTCTTGTGAATCAACTGACGCTGTATTAGCCTGAATCTCTAATTTACCTGGTGAGCTATCTCCGCTAGAAATATCCCAGGCTATATCATCATATTGAACAGGGTAAGGTTGTCCATCCACATTGACGTTAATAGTAGCTACCTTATTTCTTTCACTTAAGTTTAAATCTCCTTGTAATAAACTATTTATTTCAAGTGATGGAAAATGTTGCACGTCAATAGACGACTCGCTTGTAAGTACATACTCAATCTCATTCCAGGAAAGTTCTAACGTTACGTTATGTATGCCGGTTGAATTGAATGGCCCAACAGCCCCAGAAAAATACCCATCTCCAGCTACTGTATCTGAATCGAGTCCCGAGTCATTTAAGGTATATGCAAGAGTTTGGCCTTCGGGGGTAGTTACATATGCGTGAATCTTTCCGTCTTCAATACCTATCAGATTAGATCCTCTGCTTGCAAAAACAACTAGAGATGAAGGCTGATTAAAAGGAACCGGTCCAGAGTTATTAATAGTTAAACGTAATTCATTTTGAGACGTACTCCATACAGCAAATTTGCCATTAACACTGTTTGCATCAAGCAACCAAGTACCGGGAGTCGGATCATCGATCTTTATTGAACGGATGTATGGAGATTCTATTGCGTAACTTCCATCAATTAAGCTTGAGTCAAGGCCTCGAGGATTAGTAAGGCTAATGGAACCGCTGGAGTTTTCTAGGTATACAAAGAATTGAAGATTTTTAGTTTCAGGAAGAACGTCAACAGATAGAGAAACTATATCATTCAATGTAAGCGTTGAGCTATTGATTTCCTCCAGGTTAGTGTTAGTCACATTGGAAGTTATATTTGCTACAGCCTTGTATATTTCACTATTATTTTGTATCAAGAAATACTCACCTCCGGACCGACTAACAAGAGATTGTGCAAATTCATTAGTTGTGTCAGAAACAGACCCAATAGTTATTACATGAAAATCATTTGATTTGCTGATTAATTGGTCGACTAGAGGTAGGACCCGCTTATAAACAGAATTTGTATTTTCATCACTCGAACCACTTGTAATCAAAACTACATTGCTACCAGAAGCAGGGCGCTCCAGCCCAATCAAGGTATTTGCCTGGACTAAACCACTAAAGATATCGGATCTTTCAGTGTTTCCAGATATTAGCTCAGAATCAATAGCTGCTATCGATTCGGCAAATCCGGTTGATCCCAATGCTGTCGGTCCGATTACAGTGGAAGGACGTTCAGCGTCAATGAAAGCTACTTTCCTGTCAGTGCTAATGGAAGCAATCATTGCTAATATCGACCTGACGGAGTCTATATTACCCTCACTTTGCCTAATTGAACTACCATCAATCAAGATTATGGTCATCGGATTTTCTGCTGGTTCGGATGCTGTAGCAGTTAGCGGAACGGCTGCTAATGCTATAACTGTGACTAATACCGCGATAAAAGCTTTCAGAATCATTACATATCTCCAAATATAGAATCGAATCCACTCAAATGTTCCAAACTTTTCTTATAATAGGCAAAAGCTTCTGTTATGGGTAGTAGAAATTAGTACTGATTTGAATAGAAAATAAATGTAGTATTCTTGGTGCATACAAAATGTTGCTGGAATTAAGTTATATGTATAAAACGATTGCCTTAACAATTTTGACGTTCATCAGTGTTTTTCTAACAGTAAATTGCCTTAAACATGACAATACAGAGGCATATATGATCGGCAGGATTATTAATATAGATTCAATATCAATAACCGAATCGAACTCTATTACGCTAATTGATAGAAACGAAAAGATATGGAAATTTGACTTTGAAGATGAATTTAATCATTTCACTCCATCTCACCTGAAGGAACACATGATAAGTGGGGATTTGATTAAAATCATTTTTCTCCCCTCTCAGGATTCCAGAACTATAGTGGATATAACTGACTATCCATAAAACCCCAATCTATCGTAATTTGTTAGTCGAACTCCTAATCCTGAATGCAATGTATCCAACACCAGAAAATAAAATAAGACTAACTACTATCCAAACTATTGTGCCTATCTTTGTTCCCACAATATTCCTATCTTTAACTGTGATTTCCGTATTGAATTTAACAGCCGGTTTATCTTTGTTCTCAACAGTGATTAAAATCTCCCACATACCAGGCTTTTTCAACAAGAAGTTGGTTTTATAATCATTTAGGTTTTGAGGAGTGTTTAATGCGTAAGATTCATACAATTCTTCTCCCGTTTCATCCTCCATTCGAATTTTAACTATAGCGTTTTGAATCGCGTCACCGCTACTTGAAATAACAGGAGAGACTGTTAACAGAATTGTTCCTACTGTAGGTTCCAACGGATTGACTATAACTACTAACTGAATATCATCTTCTTGAAGGAAGACAGTTGTTTCATTATTTTCTACAGACTGGGCAAACAGAACAGGAGACCCAAACTCACAAAATATAATTATGGTCAACGCCATATATAGCGCAGCTTTAACAAATTGGGTTTTCATTTATATATCTAGCATCTCTTTTATCTTGTTCTCCAGTTCTAACTCTGTTACAAATCCTTCAAATTTAGCAACTATAATTCCATTCTTGTCCAGCAAAAATGTAAAGGGCTCTGAATTTACACCCCATTCTTTTAGAAGACCTGAAACCTGAAGTTCATAATTACCATCGTTGCCTATCTCGTTTCGTTCATACACCTCTATATGGATCAGGTCGAGCCTGTCTCTAAACCGTGCATTTAATGAAGATATTATTTCTAACTGTGGACCACAAGTAGCAGTACGACAAAATGATGGGGAAGCGAAAGTAATAATCGTAGGTCTTCCATTATCTATAGCTTCAGAAACCGATGTTGTATATAAGTCAAGATCAGGCTTTATGGACGAAGTTATCTGGTTAACATCAATAACATCCTTGATGGTTAAGTTCTGTAAAGGCTTTGGCTTTACTCCGATGCTTGGAGATGAACTAGTTTTATTTACTAAGAATTTAACTGAACCCAAAACCTCATCTGGTTTAAAAGGGTCTATAGCATGAATAATCCACTCTCCTGAATTCTTCAAATCTGCATTGGCAATGTAAACACCCGCATTTCCCTGAGGCCATGGTTGAAATACTGCTTCCAGCTGAGTCACAGACCTTTCTAAATTATCCTTTGCAATTGACAGTTTTATATTAATTCGATCCTTAATTAATGGTCCGTCTTTGCCAATTATTGCAAATGCCAATCTATTATCTCCAATTGCAATATCTGTGACTGCCATTACGATTCGGTATCGCTCAGCACTTTGAAGAGACATATCCAATTGGTAGTTCAAGTCTTGGTTGCCTATACCCATTTCAGATTCGCAACTGACTGAAATCAATAACAAAACCATTAATGACAAAAGGGTTGTACTGAACTGAGCATTGTTGAACTTGCTTAACAACGATCTGACCTTAATTTAGACAATATCTCTCTACTTTCCAAACTTACTCAAATAAAATCCCACGCTATATATAGTGGTTATTGTTGCACTTATACACATGACATGGTATGTTGAGGTTTGTCGATGCTCCGACCCTTACCGCCTTTCTCTAAGGGACCCATTAGGCTAGCATCGACTCCTCCTCGTGGCCCCCGATGGTAGAACATCGGGGGCTTTTATATATAAACCGACCAACTAAAGTATATTTTACTCGAATCTTAATATATAGATTGAAAATTAATCAGGCTATAAGTGGCGACAAACATTTTCATATTTATGTAGAAACTTATTGGGCGGTCCACCCGCCATCTATCAGCAACGATGTGCCAGTTATAAAACCTGTTTTGTTTGAACTCAACCACAGAACAGCCTCAGCAACTTCCTCTGGTTTACCAATCCTACCGATAGGATGTGATTCCCGCCAAACTTTTACTTGATCCGGGGTTTCTTCAGCAAACCGATCAAACATCGGTGTATGAATACTTGCGGGAGAAACGGAATTTACCCTAATCCCTTTAGATGCATAATTTAATGCTGCAGATTTAGTTAAGCCTATGACACCGTGTTTACTCGCACAGTAATCAGGCGAAGCGCTAGCAACATGACCAGCTATAGATGCCATGTTCACAATCACACCTTGGCTATCAGATGATTCTAATCGTTTTTGATTCAACATCTGCTGAATTTGATATTTCATGCACAACCAAACCCCTTTTAGGTTGATATCAATGGTCCTATTCCACTCCTCTTCCGGATATTGGTGAATCATCCCTCCAGAACCGGTGACTCCTGCGTTATTGAAGGCAACATCTAGACGCCCAAATTTAGACACCGTTCTTTTAATAAATTGATCGACTTCTCCACTGTTACTGACATCAGCTTCAATAAACTCAGCTGTACCACCATCATTTTGGATTTTACTAACAACATTGTGGCCTCGTTGACTATTTCGTCCTACTAAAACCACTTGAGCGCCCTCATTAGCATAAGCTAATGAGGCAGCTTCCCCAATACCTGCAGTCCCTCCGGTAACTAGAGCCACCTGGCCCTTAAATCTGTTGGATAGAACGGGCCCACTCATTGTGCTGTCCACCCTCCGTCTACAGGAATTGAACTTCCTGTTACAAATGATGACTCACTGCTTAGCAACCAAAGCACACTAGATGCGACCTCATCCGATTCAGCAAACCTGCCAATAGGATGCATGGACTGCCATTTCGTCACGAGAGAAGGGTCTGTACTTAAAAACCTCTCGATCATTGGTGTTTTGGTTACAGCAGGACACACTGCATTAACCCTGATGTTGTATTTTGCATAATCAAGGGCAGCTTGTTTAGTCAAGCCTATAACCCCATGTTTGCTGGCATTATAGGCAGGGGATGCTCCTCCAACCAGCCCAGCTATAGAACTCATATTTACTATCGCGGCATTAAAGGTTTTATCTTTTGTTGACTCATATTGCTTGATCAGTTGCTGTAACTCGTATTTCATACAAAGAAATACTCCTGTTAAATTCAATGCAATAGTAGAGTCCCATACATTTTCTTCATAGGTGTGAGCGTCTAAACCTCTACCTTCATTTCCGGCGTTGTTACACGCAATATCCAACCTGCCGAAAGAATCAATGGTACAGTTCACCAACCCGATTACATGTGCCGGATCTGAAACATCTGCCGGAACGAAAACAGCTTCTCCTCCAAAAGAACGTATGTTACTGACGACTTCCGCTCCCCGTTGTCGGTTTGTTCCGTTTACCACTACTCGTACTCCCTGCCTAGCTAAATTAACAGCTACTGATTCCCCTATCCCCGCAGTCGAGCCAGTGACTATAGCAACCTTACCATCTAAATCTCGATACAAACTCAATATTCCCTTTCGTTATGAAGAACTTACTTCGCAAAGATTGATTAACAGAAACAGTTAATTCGACCTTAACGCCTCTGTTGGAGACATGTTAGCAGCCCGCATTGCTGGATAAAAGCCTGCGACTCCTCCTATCAAAACCGAAGATCCTATACCAATATAAATCGCACTTTGGGGGATTACTATATACCAACCTTGCGTGCTGGCGTATACAGCCGTAACAATCATGCCTACTATTATTCCCATTGCTCCGCCGACACAAGCTAGTAAAAGAGATTCGGTTATAAATTGCACCCCTATATGGAGTTTAGTAGCACCAATTGCTCTACGCAAACCGATTTCACTCCTTCTTTCTATAACAGCAATAACCATGACATTAGCAATTCCGATACCGCCTACCAAAAGTGCGACAGCCCCTAATCCCATAAAAAGATTAGTAAATGTAGAATTAGCGACAGCCCGTGCCTCTAAAACGTCCGATGCGCGACTTACCTGAACTTCTTCTGGGTTTTCAGGATTTACTGTAGCTGGCATAACAGACCGAACATCTTCGACATGCTCTGGATAAGCTCTGACATATATGGTGTCTACTTGCCCATCATGACCAAAATACTCCTCGGCTGCGCCATATCCAATGATAGCTGCCCGATCCAAATCTGCTGCCAATGGCAAAGGGTTCATAATTCCGATTAGAGAAAACCATTCTTGCCCAATCCATAACAACTTTGAATCTGTTGTATCTTGTATGCCGAGCCTCTCGGCAGCAACCGAACCTAAAACCACTACAGGATATGTTGAGTTTAGTTCATTAAGGAAATAACCGTTTTGCATGCTACCACGCTGCGATTGTAGTAGATTTAAATCTGAAGCTATTATAGTGATCCCTTTAGTTCTACCATCTTCTATCAGATTATTTCTAAAAACCTGCCCGGAAATTCTAGTCACTGAAGAAACTTCATATACTGGAGTAATCCTCCGGAGCATCGCTGCTGCTCCATCAGGCAGCGATGCTTCCTCAGCACCAAAACCCTGGCCTGCTTCTATAGTTAGCAGGTTGGTACCAAGGGAATCTAACTCCCTTATCAGATCAGCATTGCCGGATGCTGACAATCCAAGAACACCGACTACTGCAGCTATTCCAATTGTTATCCCTAAAGCTGACAAGGCAGATCTTAATTTACGGGTCCTAAGTCCAGATACACTAACTTTAAAAATATCAATGAGTGTTAAATGGCTACTTGGTAAATTACCGTTATGCCTTGACGCCTTACGCACTTTTACCCGTCCAGCCTGTCATCAATTTCGCCATCTTTGAAACTTATTTTTCGTGAACTTTTATCCGCTACTTCCTGGTCATGAGTAATCATTATTACAGTTGTGCCATCTAAATTAAGTGCGATCAGTAATTCCAAAACTGCTGCGGTGTTTGTAGAATCCAAATTTCCGGTAGGTTCATCTGCTAAAACAAAAGCTGGCTGGTGCACTAATGCTCTAGCTACAGCTACCCTCTGCTGTTCGCCGCCTGACATCTCGTTCGGCAAATGATTAACTCTGTGAGACAAGCCTACTCGATCTAATATTTCCCTGGCACGTTCCTTTCTTTCATTTGAAGGAAAGTCAGTATATAGTAATCCGTTTTCAACATTCTCCTGAGCAGTGAATCCAGGAAGAAGGAAAAAGTCTTGGAATATAAAACCCACATATCTAGAGCGAACGCCAGATAATTCTTGGTCTGTCAAATCTGAGGTCTCTAATCCATTTATAAAAACGGATCCACCGGTTGGTCGAGTTAAAGTTCCAATTACATGAAGCAAGGTTGACTTACCACTCCCTGATGCTCCAATTATCCCGATGAATTCACCTTCAGAGACAGACATTGAAATATTGGAAAGCGCTTTAACAGGTGGTGTGCCTGGGTAAGTCTTACTTACATTAACAAGCTCTACGGCTGGAATAGTATGGGCAGAAGGTTCTTTCATGACTATTATTACGGCACTATTACCTCGGTTCCTTCTTTTATCCCGTCTCCATCTATTTCCACGTATCCATCTGCATATAGACCTACAGACACAGGAACCAACTTTGTCAATCCATTTTCAATAATTTCTATTGCATAGCCTCCTCCCAGCACAGCTAACAAACTTGTTACCGGAGCCGCAAGAACGTCGGACGCTAACTTCTTCGTGACTGAAACTGTAACCGTAGCTCCTGTCCACTCCGGAAAACTTTCTACTTCATCGATTGCAATAACTATCTCTAGATAAGGCTCGCCTTGATTACCCAACGGTATTACCGCAATCTCACCTATGTCGGAAATTGTGCCTGCAATAATATTCTCATCAGGAAGTTCTATTGATACAGATAGACCAACGCCTACAAGATCTTGGTTCGCGACTTCAATTGAACTGTTAACCTTCTGTAATGACTTAGTAACCTCTGGCTCTCCACTCTTTTCAATCACTTTTTCAATAGGAATCAGTCCTAACACAGGGTTAGTTGTAACAATCATTGCTCCTAATTCTGTATGTGAAGAAGAGTACTGGACGACAGAAGGTCCTGGTATAAAAAGTATGTCCTTGAAACTAAGCTTGCCAGTTACCGAGACTCCCATCAGAGACTGCATAGCTTCTACCGCTTTATGAGTATTCTCGTCAAATTCTCTATCGATCAGAATAGATTTATCTTTATCGTAACCTAAAGACACTAAATTTTGTTCTAATTGATATATATCATCACCTGCAGACATTCCTGTCTCAAATGAACGCCATGCGGGGTGCTCACCATACATGGCAACGGTCGCCATCATCATCCCAATCAGTTCGTCGCTGTTATGTTCTGCTAATTTTAAAGATGCCTTAGCTGATTCTAAAGCCTTATTTGCATTATTAAGATCCGCTACTGTGGCTGCCTCATCCA
>TARA_B100000686_G_scaffold355020_1_pt1 | contig 18426 bp, 14 predicted proteins | sample TARA_B100000686 | Tara Oceans TARA_B100000686 (sample SAMEA2622733) | marine metagenome | biome: marine biome (ENVO:00000447); feature: marine epipelagic mixed layer (ENVO:xxxxxxxxx); material: "saline water (ENVO:00002010), including plankton (ENVO:xxxxxxxx)" | depth 150 m
TTTTCATGTTTCATTGCGCCAATCGAACCAGCGTAAAATCCATGATGCGTATTCATCTCAAAATAATACATAAATGGCAAAAATACAATGCATACGTTCAGTAAACCCCTCTTCGTCCGTTGTCCTAAAGCTAGTTTCTGAAACCACTGTGAAGCAAGAACCTCGCGCCAAAAAATGGAAAGCAAAAAGCAGAATAATATGTAAAAAGGCGGCAACGTGCGAAGTAAATTATCGAACCCGGCTCTCCATACTACTAAACCAAAAGCACATATGCCGAAGGAAAGAATAGAAAGAGTCTGAAGTCCTTCCTCAGAAAGCACACCTCGGTTTCTCCAAATCTCTACCAATAAAATTAACAGAACCAACAAATAAGTAACTAGTGGTAAATAGAACAATACTCGTTCGAACATATCGTGAGGTCCAACTTTTTTTAATAATTCAAAAAATGGAAATAGTGTTGGAAAAGGATTACCCCAAACATCGTGTGTTTTGAGAACAATATCCCAAACCTTTCCTGCAAGCCCGATGCGTAGAGAAAATAAGACACCAACTAGGAAAATAATAATTAACGAGGATATTGTTACGCGAAACTTCCATTTAGACGTTTTGGTTTGCTTTTTATCAAATGGATTTCGCCAGATACCTTGAAAAAAAAATACAATGGCCACCCCACCCCCAATGATGGCCCCAAATAACGCAACCTCGATTTTGATAAAACCGGAAACGACAACGGCAAATGCGAACAAGACGAATTGAAATGTACCTTTTGACCTAATAAAAACCGAAACTGCAAATACTAAAAAAACGGTACAAAGCGTAAAGAATCTATTGTAATACATAGCGGGAGCTGACAAGGTCGCTAGTGCAGAAAGAAATGCAAAACCCGAAGGCATTATTCGCCTTGCCGCTCCGTAAACCATCAACACCATTCCCGGTGTCAATAAAGCGACAGCGATCCTTAAGCTTTGAATATGTACTCCGAAAACATGAAAGAAAAAAGAGCTATAGATGTAACGGCCAGGAAGATAACCGTTAGGATTGAAATCCTTCATAGCCGTTTGGCCATTGTATGTACGAAGCGTGCCATTAGCGTAGCCGCCTTCATCCCAAATGTTGAAGCCGTAGTCCTGAAAAGAATATAAGTAGGCAAATATCAACACATAAAGGATTGCAACAATGATTTTGTTATTCACGAAAAAGCCGCTAGTTCTTTAATAAATTTTACGTTGGAAGCAGCAAGTTTTTCTAACCTTGATGGATTCGGTGTTTCATTTGGATTCAAAGTGGATTTCAAATTTAGGATACGTTCGAGACTTTCATCAATTCTTTTAGGAGAAAACGTTCCGTTTTCTATACCCTGGATAATTTGACTCTGAAGTGCAAAAGTTTTCTCCATATCGTGGCAAACCATGAATAAATCGAGACCTGCCACAATCCCCAACTCGGCCAATGTATTAAAAGGAAAAATATCCAGGGCTTTCATTTCAAGGTCGTCAGATATGATCAAACCTTCGAAACCAAGCCGTTTTCGCAGCAGACCACTGAGAATGAATTTCGAAAAAGTCGCAGGAAGCTCTTTGTCCCATGCAGGGTAAACTACATGAGCAGTCATGATAATCGGGAGGCTTTCTCGCGCCGCTCTCATAAAAGGAACTAGTTCTTCTCGCTCCAACGTATCTGAATCCTTGCAAACAATAGGAAGATCGAGATGTGAATCGAGTTCTGTATCACCATGACCAGGAAAATGTTTTCCGACAGGAATTACTCCAGCTTCTAGAAACCCTTTGATAATGGCAGAACCCAGGCGGGCAGTGGTTTCAGGTTGGCAGCTGATAGCGCGTTCCCCGATTATAGGGTTCGCCGGATTTGTATTAACATCCAGAGCGGGGGCGTAATCGATATTGATCCCTATCGAATTCAGCTCTGCACCCAGAGCACGGCCAAAACGAAACGCCAAGTCTTCGGATCCCGCACGGCCCAAAACTGATTGAAAAGGTAGTTGAGAAAAAGGGGCTTTCAATCGGCAAACCCGCCCACCTTCTTGATCTACCGAAACAAATAGTGGAATGCCCGAGTTCGATAGTGCAAGGCCCTGCATACCGTGAATCAGACTAGCCAATTGTTTTGGGTTTTTATAATTACGTTCGAACAAGATCACCCCGCCAATTCCTCGGTTAACGATAAGATTCTCGATATCGGCGTTGAGATCAGTTCCTTCAAATCCTGAAATCAGCAATTGCCCGGACTTTTCCATTAATGAAAGAGTTAAGCTCAATAAATATCCTCACGAAATCGAATTACACGGGATTTATTACAACATGCTCTTCGAAAAATTAATTTTTACAGAGTACGACTTAATCCCCTGTTTAGCAGCTCACCAATATGGTAATATAACCTAAAGATAGCGATTGCACCGAACAATTTTATTGAATCTATAGATGTTGCGAAAAGTCGTCGTCACCGGCATTGGAGCGAAGAGTCCCAACGGTGGAGGTCGCAAGACGTTTTGGGAAAATACCCGGGAGGGCGTGAGTGGCGTCCGTCGGATCACTTCTTTCGACCCCGAAGGTTTAGCCTGTCAAATAGCAGGTGAAGTCCGCGATTTTGATCCCTCCGTTTATTATCCTGCAAAGGAATTGCAGAAACTTCCACGCGCGGTTCCGCTTGCCGTCGCCGCATCAGGAGAAGCCTTGACTGACGCCGGTATAGAACTTGACGACTTTGCCGAAGAAGATTTTGAAAATCTCGGCGTTATCGTTGGAAGCGGGGGAGCAGGGTTCGATTTTTCAGAAAAGCAGTTCGAAATTTTCTTTTCCGGCAACAAACATAAAATAAGTCCGTACGCCATTTCTAATTCATTGGTCGGCATGTTGTCTAGCGAAATTTCAATGTACTTCGGCCTCAAAGGCCGCAGCCACGTTGTCGCCAATGGATGCACTAGCTCGACCGATGCAATGGGTTACGCATTTAATACCATACGTTTTGGTCAAGCTGATTGGTTTTTAAGCGGCGGAGTTGAAGCCTGCGTGACTCCTGCAATGATGACGGGCTTTGAACGCATGAAAGCCAACCCCGTTCATTTCAATAATACACCAGAGCGAGGGTCGCGCCCTTTCAATGCTGATCGCGAAGGATTTGTGCTAGCCGAAGGATGTTGGATGCTGATTCTGGAGGAAATGGAGCATGCCAAAAAGCGAGGTGCAAAAATTTATGCTGAAATCGCCGGTTATGCCTCTACTTGCGACGCTTACCACCGGGTTGCCATAGGACCCGACGGTAAGCAACCCATGCGTGCTATTTTGTTGGCGATGAAAGATGCTAGAGTAAACAAAGAAGATGTCGGTTATATTAACTTTCATGGAACCTCCACTGTGCTTAACGACAAAATTGAGACCCTTTCAGTCAAGCGTGCCTTTAACAGCCGAGCGATGAATATTCCTGCTAGCTCTACCAAATCCATGGTAGGTCATCCCCAAGGAGCTTCCGGAGCACTCGGCGTTGCGGTGACGGCACTGTCCCTTATGGAAGGGATTTTGACACCCACCATAAATATGGAAAAACCAGATCCCGAATGCGATATGGACTATGTTTCAAATGAGGGGCGGGATAAAGACATTCGAATCGCTATTAGCAATTGTATTTCTTTCGGTTCTAAAAACTCTACCATTGTATTGAAGAAGTTTGGTTGATTGATCCACTAAGACTTCTCAGTAATTTTTAAGAAAGTCATCCAAAAGTTCAAAAAATCGAATCATCTCCTCTTTGGTATTGTAAAAATGTGGAGAAAGTCGGATCAGTCTATCCCGAACCGTAAGAAGAACCTTTTGCGATTTTATAAAATGATAAAATTCACTTAGGTCAAATTGACCGCTAAAGGAAATAATGCCTGAACGCTCTTCAGGGAATGTTGAGCTCAATATTTTTAAATCTCGACGTCTCAGTTCTTCCAAAATAAAATCGCCAAGCGTTAAGATTCTCTCCGACACAAAATCCATTTTGTATTCGTGAAACAATGACAGAGAGGCACCTAAAGCCTTGATGCTCATAACATTGACACTACCTTCCTCAAAGCGTTTGGCATCCGGCCTTAAAGTAAAATCGTAAGTCATGAATTCGTGAGCATTTATAACACTATCCCAACCAACTACCATTGGATGGATTTTTTCTAGGACATTTTTGGAAATGTACAAACCTCCGCAGCCTTCAACACCCAATAACCATTTGTGTCCGTCCGCCGATAAACAATCGATTTGATATTTTTTGACATCCATCGGCAACGAACCTAGACTTTGAATAGCATCCACACAGAAAAGAATCTCCTTGTCTTTACAAAAGTTTCCAATGTTTTCTAAGTCGTTACGAAAACCACTATTGCACTCCACAGAACTGACGGAAATTACTCGGGTGCGCGAGTCGGTTTGCGCTACGATATCGTCAAATAACACCCGCCCTTTTCGGTTAGGAACCATGCGAGTTTCCACTCCTAACCTTTTCAGGTTCCACCAAGGGTAAATATTTGAGGGAAACTCGATGTCAGGGACGACGATGTTGTCTCCTTTCCGCCAATCGATCCCGTTTGCGACAACGTTAATTCCTTCCGAGGTATTTTTTACGAAAGCGATCTCATCTACTGCAGCATTAATGAGACGAGCAAAGCTGTCTCGAACATTTTCCACATCCTCCATCCATCTTGTGTAATCGGCCGTTCCATGTTCACAGGCGTTTTCAATAAAACCTTCTACCGATTCCTGCAACCGCCGGGGAACCGGCGCGACCTTTGCGTGGTCCAGAAAAATATAACGTGTAGAAACCGGAAACTCTTCACGAATAGCCTGTATGTTCATTTCCATGTCTAGTTTAATTGCGAGGCGAAAATACGGTTGAAAAACCTTTGCAGAGCTATCCAAGTGCGACGGTCCGCGGTTTTGTTATAAGCCAAATTTTCAATATTATATTTTTTGCTGAATTCATCCGCCTGTGGGTTTGTGTAACTATGCTTAATTCCTTTAAGGTTTATATAAGTCATATCTACTCCCGCTAAAATCATTTCGCTTGTGAATGTTGCCACCGTTTGCGGTTTTAGAAAAATATCTTCTGATCCGTTGGCGATCATAATCGCAGCCTTAACCCCGCCTTTTGATATTTTTGGTTCCAGAGGAAGCGCGCTATGAAAAGCCGCGACGCCATTGAGATTTAATCCGCTACGCGCCATTCTGAGGGAAACTGCCCCTCCAAAACAATAACCGATAGAGGCAATATGGTTTGGATTCACGGTTTTGTGCGACTTCAAGGTTTTAAATGCTTTTTCAAAACGGGCCTTAGTGGCTTTCCAGTTTTTGAAAGCAGTGTTCATTAATTCGGCAGCTTTTTTCGGGTGATCAGTAGTTTTACCGCCACCGTACATATCGACCGCTAACGCGGTGTAGCCCATTGCAGCTAGCATCCGCGCTCGGGTGCGCGAATGTTCGTTATGTCCCCACCATTCGTGAACGACGAGAACACCAGGACGTTTTTTTGAAATCGAATCATCGTAAGCGAGATAACCTTTCATCATCGTTTCTCCGACAGAATATTCGATTTCCTGGGTATTGATACCGGCACCTACAGGCAAAGCAAAGGATAAAATAAATATGATAAACAGGAACATTTTCATTTGGATCACCTTTTCAAAAATTCGCAACATTTTCCATACGGCGGAGCCCGCCGAGTGGTGTTCTGGAATATTGAGTTTATAAACCTAAATTAAATATTCCGCAAGCATACTCATGACAAGGGCTTGGTTCTGCCAAAATTCACTTCAAACTTTTCACCAAATATTAATTTTCATACTCTTCACTAACAATATGTCAAAATTTAGACTAGGAATTACATAGAATATTTCCCGATAAACTTTTCCTTTTCAGTATAAATGTTAATTTTAATATGAAAGATAGCTTTTTTAAGTTTAAAATATTTTTTCAAAAGCTTAAAGAAACCTTGGGTTCGTTTTGACGAAGAGCTTCGTGCTATAATCGGCAGTTAGGTGCGAACTATTTTTGGAGTTTGCTTAGATATGTTGCAGGTTCATACTCAATTCGCGAAAACATTGGAAGCCGTCGACCAAGCGGAGATCAAAAAACAATTTCTAGATCATGAGGAATTCATCGTCATCGAAAATTTTCTAACTGACCCAATTATTGATTTGATGCTTGAAGACCTAGAACGTCTCCGGCCGTCGATCCATCGCAACTTTATACCCAATCACAAAAAAGGTGGAAGTGTGAGTCGTTTTGAAATCGACCGGTTTGGAAAAGTTATCCCTTATGCCTACCGCGATCCAACTCTATTCGCATTTCTTAATGGGTTGGCAGGCGGCGATCTCCAAGAATGTCCGAGAGGAGACCCTCACACCTACGCTTTATATTGTTACACAGAACCCGGAGATCATATTGGTTATCATTACGATAACAGCTACTATAAAGGGCGACGATACACACTTTTGCTAGGTCTGATCAATGAATCTTCTAGCATGTTGGAATGTGAACTTTACCGAGACAGTCCTCACCGCACGGTGCAAAAGCTTTCTATAGCATTGAGCCCAGGAACTTTGGTTTTTTTTAATGGAGATCGACTTTATCACCGAGTCACCCCGCTCGGAAAAGACGAAGAACGCATCGCATTGACTATGGAATTTGTTACCGATATTCGCATGAACTGGTTCCTGCGTTTCGTTTCCAATATGAAGGACTCCATCGCCTATTTTGGTTTCAAAACCGTTTTCTTAAAAGGTGATGGTCCATCTCGCTGACCCTCTCAATTCGTCTAGCGTAGATTTTTCCTTCCAAAGAATTTTCCCTTTTTTGCATGTGAATTGTAAAATGAATTAAAAATACCTCAACCAAGTTTCATTACGCGGTTAGGTAAATATAAACTCCTTGTAACGAGTCGGAGTTAATTAAATTTTTAACGGCTTAGGCCATATATTGGTTTTAAATCTCATGACCCAGAATTCGAAAATCAGCGGAAAAAATTTCTTGATCATGTTAGTTCTTATTGCGTTCGCCTTTTGTTTATCTTGCGCCCTTAAGGAAACTAAGAAATTCGAATACGGTTTTCTGACGGAAAGTTTTGGTGACTTAGGCGAAAAAGCCAACCTGGATCAAAGAGAGCTAGGGCGATTACTTGATCTTCCAGTTGATTTTTACTATGACAATTCAAATGTAAATAAAAGATCAGATAAATCATGGCTTGGTATCGCTATGAAACTTCCCGAAATTACCCTACTCAATACATTAACTTCCAAAGAAATACCAACTATAGAAGTTGAATCTGTATTTCCAAATTCACCCGCTTTGTTGGCGGGATTTAAAAAGGGCGATCAGATAACTAAAATAGACGGTAAAAGATTGACAAAGGATCCAGAAAATAGGTTGTCGAATTTTCGCAAAGCTATTTTGGAGCAATCCCCTGGTTCATCCGTCATATTTGAAATCCTTCGAAAAAACTTAGCCATACGAATATCAACAACTTTACAAACACGACTTAAAACCACCGCACCTTTGACATCCCATCCAGATTTGGAAACGGAGCACGGCGCAACAGGAAGTTCTCTTTTACATTACATTTTAAAAAAAGAACGATTGGAAGATGAGTTTCGCGGTTTATTTTCTGCTATTCGTGACACGGCAAGGTTGGTAAATAGTCCATTCATTGCCAAGCCTAAATTTAATCCATTTCGGTTAAAAGAGATTAATTATCTTTTGAAGTATCCTTTCGATGCCCCTTTCATTGCCCAAGGCATTGTTCGAAATTTACACAGAAGCTTTGGCAATAAAACAACGTCTTTGGGGAGTCTTTTACGCCTCAGTATGAAAAACCTCGATATGGAAGCCGCATCGAGCTCTGAAAAGAAACCAGTAGAAGATTTGACAGATTATCTAGAACAGTTGACGCAAGCACTGGTATCTGCCAATGAAGAAAGAAAAAGGGCCATAGAAAAATTGACTGCTGACGAAATCGAGTTACTTTTGAAATGGGGAGTAACGATTTTAAAAGAACAACCAAAAGATAAAAAAGAAAAATCGCTCCAAGAAGAGCCTCACGATAGCGAAATAGAACAATTACATGAAGAAAAATTACGATTTTTCAATGTGATTTTAAAATTAGACCTGAAACGTTTGCTTTCAGCGGTGTTGATCGTAGCTGATGCGCTCGATATTAACGAGCTCTTGCGGTTGAAAGGGGGCGAGAAAGATTTGATACGCTTGGCTAATGGGTGGGTTGCTCGAAAGCAAAACGGAATAACCGTTATTGAAACTTCGGCCGGAAAAATATTGTTAGGAGGAAAAGGAAGAGATATTTACAGGCAAGACGCGGTTTTGATCGTCGATCTGGGCGGCGACGACCTTTATTTAAATCGTGCCGGAGGAAGCAATCTTCGTTTTCCGTTTTCGGTAGTTATCGATTTTGGTGGTGATGATGTTTATCTTTCCGATGAAAAATATGTTCAAGGGTCAGGTTTATTAGGCGCAGGATTTTTGATCGATCTTGCCGGAGATGACCGTTATACGGCGGCGAATTTTGCTCAGGGAGCGGGTTTTTTGGGCGTTGGCGCATTAGTTGATATAGCAGGATATGATGAGTATCGTAGCGACGCTTTTGCTCAGGGTGCAGGAGCATTCGGAGTTGGTATTTTGGCAGAAGGGGGAGGCGATGATCGGTATACGGCGGCTCGCTTTGCTCAAGGATTTGGGTTTATTCGCGGTTTGGGCGTTGTGGTGGAATCCGGTGGAGCTGATAAATATTTTGCCGGTGGCAGATACTCAGATTTTCGCGAACCGGATAAAGCCTACGGCTCATTATCTCAGGGGTTCGGTTTGGGTTCTCGGCCCGACGAAACTTTTATCGGTGCTTCAGGCGGGATTGGAATAATCGCAGATCAGATGGGAAACGATTTATACGTTGGAGATTATTTCGCGCAAGGGTCGTCTTATTGGTATGCTTTAGGAATCTTAGCAGATGAAAGTGGTCACGACAAATACATCTCAAGACGTTACTCCCAAGGGGCGGGGACCCATTTTTCAATTGGAGTGTTGTGGGACGCAAAGGGAGACGATCAATATTTATCAACGTTTGGAGTTGCCCAAGGGTGCGGACACGATTACTCAATTGGTATTCTTCTCGATAACGGTGGAAACGATCGCTATATTGGAGGCGTTATCGCGCAAGGCGCGGGAAACGATAACGGGCTCGGGGTGTTAATCGATAATGGAGGCCAAGACGAATACCACATCAAAGCAATGGGTAGAGGCAGAGGCAATTATCACAAGGATCGAGGTTTACCAAGTTTTGGAATTCAATTCGATACTGGAGGCAGCCTCGACTATTATTCAATAAAAAATAGAAATAATCGTCTAATACTCAAAACCGAACACGGAATTTTTGCCGATACTCGTTGAAATAAACTAACAACTTTAAACAAAAATATTAATTTGAATAATACACCGTTGAAAATTAAATTTGGTTACTTAATTAGCATGGCCGGTTCTGATAAGGGTGCGGGTGAATTGACGGTTGAAAAAGGAAAAATTAGATTTATCGGTGACAAAGCTCCGGATGATTTCAATGGCGAGACCATTGATTTATCCAATTGCCTTGTTATGCCTGGATTCGTCAACGCGCACTGTCATTTAACCTTGTCTGCTCTGAAGGGAAAACTTTCACCAACAGATTCCTTCACCGACTGGGTCTTAGCTCTTTTAGAACTAGAAAACAGCTTATCTGATCAGGAGAGTTTGGAGGCTTGCTATTCTAGAGTCGAAGAAATGCTTCATTCCGGCGTGACAACATTTGCCGATTACCTTGGAAGAACTGATTTATTGCCACGTTATGCAGATTTTCCACTACGTCAAATGGTTTTTCTTGAGGCGATTGGTTTTCAATCGGATCGCGCGGAAGAAATCGGAAAGCGAATTGAAACTGTTTTAAGGAATGGATCGCCGGCACCGGGTAGAATATCTTTAGGTGTCGCTCCACATGCACCGTATTCAACTTCTCCAGCACTCTTTCAATTACTTTATAAAATTGCAAATGATTACGGCGTTCCAGTTTCAAGTCATGTTGGGGAATTGGTTGAAGAAAATGAATTTCTACAGAGAGGAAGTGGAAAACTTAGACGACTGTTAGATCAACTGAAAGCTTATGACATTTCGTGGAGGCCTCCGAAGAAATCTTCCCTTGAGTATTTAATCGATCTTAATGCTATCGAATCATTGGTCGCGGTTCATCTGAACCATATCGATGTAGATGCAAACCTATTGACTAATTACAGAATGTCCGCAGTATTTTGCCCACGTAGTACGCGTTGGTTCCGCAGAGGGAAATACATGAATGTAAAAGGGTTATTAGGAGAAGGTATCTCGATAGGACTTGGTACCGATTCGCTTGCAAGTAACGAAAATTTAAATTTTCTAGATGAATTGCGTGCCGCAGAGTCTATGGCCTCAGATTTAAGTCGGGATGAGTTGTTAGTTATGGCGACTCGAGGAGGTGCTCAAGCTTTAAAAATGGACGTCGGAGTTGCCGCCGCAGGTTGGCCTGCAGATCTCATCGCTTTTCGTATTGAGTCTTTGCCAGAGCGTTGGAGTGATATCATTTTCGACCCAACGCTACGTAAAGTGGATTTTTCGATGATTGGCGGCGAAATCTTAATAAATAAGCCATAATTAAGGCATAGCATTTTTTTTCAACCTATCCCCCAAAAAAATGGAGTTTATAAAAGCGTAAGGAAAACATTAATATCTTTTTCTTATACGCGGATATAGTTTGTTGAGTTTATTTTTTAAAATCTGCTTCTCTTTTAAATTAATATCGATTTTAATTTTCTATACATGAAAGCTTACGACATTCAAGCTCCGTCCGCTAAGACCCGAAGGACCATCCTTGTTGGGATCCGATTCCCTAGTCAAAGGGCAAATCCCATAGCTGAAAACTTAGAGGAATTACGCGGACTAGCCACCACAGCCTTTTATGAACCTGTAGCCACGTTAGTGCAACATTTACCCAGGATTGAACCCAAAACCCTTTTAGGTAGAGGCAAAGTTGAAGAATTACAGAAACTTGTGCAGTTTCATGAGGCACAAGCGGCTATTTTTGATGAAAGCCTGACTCCCGCCCAAAATCGAAACCTTGAAAATCTTCTAAAATGCAGAGTTTTCGATCGATCCTGGTTAATCCTTGAAATTTTTAACGAACACGCCCGAACGCGCGAAGCCAAAATTCAGGTTGAGCTCGCGCGACTAAAATATGCTTTACCTCGCTTGACTCGAATGTGGGGGCATCTTTCTAGACAACGAGGCGGAATCGGTTTACGAGAAGTAGGAGAAAAGCAAATACAATTAGACCGAAGGCTCATTCGAGACAATATCCACAAGCTTGAGCAAAAGCTTAAACAGGTTGATAGCGAACGACGGACCCAAAGGAAAAGCAGACAAGGCATTTTCAAGGTAGCTTTGGTCGGGTACACTAACGCAGGGAAATCCACTTTAATGAATTGTCTAACCGATGCCCGGGCTTTGGTGGAAGATAAGTTATTCGCCACACTTGATTCTACTATTCGACGCATTAAGAATAACTTTCCCTATCCCACCTTGGTTTCGGATACAGTGGGTTTAATTGACAAACTCCCCCATGATCTTGTGGCCTCATTCAAGAGTACGTTGGATGAAGCCCGAAATGCGGACCTGTTATTAAAAGTTGTGGACGTAAGTCACCAAAATTACAAAAACCAAATGCAAACCGCCGAAGCATTGCTTGATGAAATGGGACTACACGAAACTCCCTCAATAATAGTCTTCAATAAAACGGATCAAGCAAGTGAAGAATGTCTCAACTATGCGAGTGGATTGTATCCAGAAGCTATTTTTGTTTCCGGTTTATGCGAGGAAGGACTCAACCGATTGCGGCAAGTTATCACAGAGAATTATGAGAAGCGATTGAAGCCGATCACTGTAGAATTGTCCTACGATAGGTTTCATATACTTGAAGAAATCCGGGATCTAGCAATCGTTATTGAAATAAAATACGCTGAAACGAGCATTACCATTCAATTGAAGGTCCCTCCCAACTCCGAAAAGAAAGTCGTGGAACTACTGCGAGGATGATGTTGTTACAACTCAATTAAATTCGCGTATTTCTTGGCAAGAGTTTTTTTCCCGGCCTGTTTGAAGAATACCACTAGTTTTAAATTATCTTCATTGCCATCTCGGCGGATTATCACCCCGGATCCAAACTTTGGGTGAATGACCTTAGAGCCGAGCGCAAAGGAGACTAATGAGTTTTTCGGATGTGGCATCGCCTGTTTCGACGATTCATTGAAATAAGACGGGCTTTTTTCGAATTCTTCTATTTTAGAGTCTTCTGCAAGGCTAGCTATTTGGACAATCAGGTCCGGTGGAACAGATTCAAGGAAATCCGAAGGATTGTTGGAGGACAACGAACCGAATATACGCCGGTGCTTGGCGTTAGTTAGAAACAGCTTTTTCTTAGCTCGGGTAAAACCTACATAACACAAACGCCTCTCTTCTTCATATTCTTCGGGCGAAGCCATGGAATTTACGTGGGGTAAAATTCGGTTTTCCATTCCAATGATAAATACCGCCTTAAACTCTAGTCCCTTACAGGTATGTAAAGTCATCAGGTGCAGAAGACCTTGGGTATTATCGTATTGATCTGCATCAGAAGCCAAAGTCGTCGTGTCAAGGAAATCTCGCAAGTTATTATTTTTTTCCCGATCTACAAACTGTTCAATGGCAGCATACAGTTCATTAATATTTTCAATTCTGCTTCGACTTTCCGGTGAGGCATCGTTATCTAACATTTTCATATAGCCGGAACGCTCTAGAATTTCCTTCAGAAAATCGTTCGCTTGGCACGAAGCGCACACCTCCTTGAATTTCTCCATCATCGCAACAAATAAAACCACTTTATGGGTCGGCCCTGATCCGAGAAAATTTTTATCTTTAACCCTTAACATTGATTCATAGAGCGTGATGCGGTTCTTATTAGCATGGCTTTCCAGTTTTTCAAGTGATGTTTTTCCAATACCTCTTGCGGGTAAATTGACAATCCGTCTCAGTGAAACAGAGTCTTCCGGATTAATCGCCACGCGCATGTAGGCCAATATGTCTTTTATCTCTTTACGCTCATAAAAGCGAAGTCCACCAACAACTTGATAGGGAATCTGTTGTTTACGCAAAGCATCTTCCACAGAACGAGATTGTGCGTTTGTTCTGTAAAGCACCGCGATCTCGCTGAGTGGAATTCCTTCTTCCTGATGTAATTTAACCGCTTCACTAATCGCGGTTTCCGCTTCATCGGTTTCGTCTTCGGCATGGATGTAATAAACTGGTTCCCCTGGCTCGTTTCCAGTCCACAATGTTTTGGCTTTTCTATGCTTATTTTCCACAACCACCGCGCTCGCCGCTTTTAAAATATTTTTGGTTGATCGATAATTTTCCTCCAATTTAACAATCACTGTTCCGGGATAGTCTTTTTCGAAGTTCAAGATATTTGCAATATCAGCACCGCGCCAACGATAGATACTTTGATCGTCATCACCAACAACGCAAATGTTTTTGTGCCGTTGCGTGAGTAGACGGACTAACTTATACTGCACCGCATTAGTATCCTGAAATTCGTCCACCAGAAGGTGTTTAAATCTACCGTTGTAAAAATCAGAAATGTCCAAATCCTTCTGCAAAAGACGGACGGTGTACACTAGCAGATCGTCGAAATCCATTGCTTGACTATCGGCGAGATTTTTTTGATATATGGGATAAATCTCTGCAGCTTTCATTTTAACATCGTAACCAAACCCTTTAAGGTCAATATCCTCAGGAAGCAATAGATCGTTTTTGAACCCACTGATGTTCTGCAAAATTGTTTTCGGCGGGAACACGTCTTCGGTAATGTCCAGATTTTTCATACACCGTTTGAGAAGTGACAATTGATCCTGGCGGTCGTAAATTGCAAAATCGGTTCGGAAACTCAACCGATCGGCGTGACGCCTCAGGATACTTAAGCAAAATGCGTGGAATGTACTGATCCATAGAGTATCGCGCGACCCAAGCAATTCGCGAACGCGTCCCAACATTTCATTTGCAGCCTTGTTCGTAAATGTGATAGCGAGTATGGCGTCGGGGTTTACGTCACGTTCGTGAATTAACGAAGCAATACGACAAGTTATTACGCGTGTTTTTCCGGAACCCGCGCCGGCTACAACCATAAGCGGTCCATCCCAATGATTGACCGCTTGTAATTGTTGAGGATTTAAATTTTTAGAAAAAAAGGACACTGGAATAGTCAATCGTCATAAAATATCAATAGGATGAAATTCAAAGCGGCGGTATTCGAAGTAGGTTTTAGATGGATAGTCAATTTAGTTTTAGTCCCTACCAATTAGGGTGACCCGTGCTTTCCTTGGAAATAAATAATTTACCCCCTGACTTTTTTTAAATCTAAGCAAAGAACCCTCAATCGGATTCTGAATATAGTCCGTACGTTTGTTGTCGATGAGCTGACTAATAGGCTAGCACTAACTAGCGTATTCTATCCGAAATGGTTGTATTTGTTACGCAAAGAAACTAAGGTCCCCTTCAATCAGGAAAAAAACTCTTTTAACATGGACGATATGTTTATTTTATGCCAAATAACCCAAAACAACCGATGCTAAGGCTTTGATAAGTTTTTGCGTAGCATTCAGTGATTGTGTTCTAACTAAATTTAGGTTTTTGTTGTTTGCATATTTATTATATTCAATATCTATGTCATAAAGAATCTCAATATGATCACATAAAAACCCGACTGGCATTAATAATACTGTTTTTTTTCCCTTCTGAGCTATTTTATCTAAAGCCATTTCGACGGATGGCTCAAGCCAAGGTACCGGAATATACCCTGCACTTTGGTAGCATTGTAACCATTTTTTTGGTTTCACAAGGCCGACTATAGCTTGAACCGTTTTATTAAATTCTTCTACGTAGGGATCTCCATATTCAATCGAACTTGCAGGGATACTGTGAACCGTGAAAATAGTATAAAAATCTTCTATACCTTGTTTGCTAAGTTTTTTTGAGGCTTGTTCAAATCTCTCAGCAAATGCTTCAGCTAAATAATAATTATCCGCCCAAGTAGAAATGAAATCTACTTTCTTAAAATCACCCTCAATTTTATTTACCGCCTCTCGAAAAGCCTTCATGTAAAGTTCTGTACTAAATCGACTATATTGAGGGGCCAGACATATTGCGATCAATCTCTCTATACCATCGGAATAAGCTTCTTCGACAACATCATCTATATAGGGAATCCAGTTTCGCATTCCAACATAAACTCTAAAACAGCCACTTTTATTTTGATTAAGTATTCTTTGAAGACCGGCAGCTTGGCCTCGCGCAATTGGTTCTAATGGAGATTTACCTCCTATTTGATTATAGTGGGCAGTTATAGTTTCGACTATTTTTGGATCAGGTTCTTTACCTCCCCTAATATTTTTGATATACATAGGAATATCATTGACGTTATCTGGTGCACCGTGAGCCAATAGGAGAATGCCGATTTTATCCATGTTCAGCCTATGTTAAGTTGTGTATTCATGAACCATATCGACAACTGCCTTAACATGATCAACAGGTGTATTTTGTAGAATTCCGTGGCCTAGGTTGAAAATATGTCCCGGCTTACCATTAGCCCGTTGAAGAATATCTATCACTCTTTTCCTAATCACAGGTATTGGCGCAAACAAGACGGACGGATCCAAGTTACCCTGCACCGGTTTATCATGTCCGACGATTTTCCACGCCTCGTCGAGATCAATACGCCAATCGAACCCCATAACGTCTCCACCCGTCTCGGCAATCAGGTCCAACATAGCCGAAGTTCCAGTGCTAAAATTGATAGTTGGAACATCTAGAAACCCTATGCCGTCCATAACCTTTTTAGTATGAGGTAAAATAAATTCACGGTAGTCCTCAGGTCCGATGCAACCGATCCAACTGTCGAAAACCTGTAAAACTTGCGCTCCCGCGTTGACCTGCATCTTGAGATAATCCACCAAAACTGTCGCGACTTTTTCCATGAGAAGCCGCCATGTTTCCGGATGTTCGTACATCAGGAGTTTAGTAACGGTGAAGTCCTTTGATTTGCCGCCTTCAACCATATAACTCGCAAGAGTGAAAGGGGCAGCCGAGAAACCAATGAGAGGTATTTTGCCCTCTAATTCTCCTCGGACCATTTTAATGGCTTCGCCGACGTATCCTAATTGTTCTTCAGCGTTGACCGGGCGCAGATTTTCTACATCCTGATGCGTTCGAACGGGGCGTGGGATTGAAGGCCCGTCGCCAACGGTGAATTCTAAGCCGGTGCCCATCGGCTCTAGTGGCAGAAGAATATCGGCAAAAATGATTGCCGCGTCTACACCCAAAACGTCTAAAGGTTGAAGCGTAACCTCAGTCGCCAACTCTGGAGTCCTGCACATTTCAAGAAAAGAATACTTCTCTTTTAAGTCCCGATAGACCTTCATGTAACGACCTGCCTGACGCATAAACCAAATAGGGGTCGTATCTGTAGCTTCTCCACGGCATGCCTTTAAAAAACGATAATCACCGTTCGCAATCATAAGTCCTTTAATAAATAGAATGGATAAGACAACGATTATAGGCTGACCGGCGATTGGATTCAACAACAGAGGTCCTGGCTATCTTTTTTTAATCGATACACATTGACTTTTTTTATTAAGAATTTAGATAAAAATTTAGAGGAAATGGATCCACAAAGCAGAAAAAATTGATAGGTCATTAAAGTTTTAGCTAAATCTTCCGTAAAGGAGACCAGAAAGATAGTACACCGAAATTCAAAAAACCGAAATTTTTGAGTCTACTTTAGTTAACTCATCTATCTGGAGGTTTTTCAATGGGCGCAAATTTTGTTGGAACCACAAGGCACAGCATTCTCGGCCTCAGCCGGGATTCAGTTGCTTCGGTTTCTAAGAATAATGCACCTCCATCATCTAATATAAAACTGCCCTCTTCTGTGAAAAGAGTGATGGAAAACGATTCTATCGAAATTACTCAACAAGCTAGGAAAAAAGCAGGGACAGTTGCCAAAAATGAAGGCAGTGCCGATTTCCAAAGGAAGCTATCGGTAACAGGAAACAAACAAGTTGTCATGAAGTTAATCGATCCTCAAACGAAAAACGTAGTTCGACAAATTCCGCCGGAGGATTTGATACGTTTACAGGAAGCCATCCGCAAAGCGGCAGAAGAAATCGATGTTTAAAAATTCTTCAACAAAGAGAGAAATGTAATGGAGATTAGTGCTACAGGTAATTCTAATTTAATTAGCCGGCCTCTTGCCACCACTTCAGGCGATAGAAAAAGCAAATCAGCAAACGTGGGGGCTAGTTTTATTTCGAAAGAATCTAGTGAAGTTAAGCTAGAAAGCAACTTGATGCCTCCATCCAATCCAACCGCAAAGATTGTACCAGAAAAAAATACCATGCAAACCAATGAAAATAAGGAGTCCATACAATTTAGCATAACGGTCTAAATAAGGCTTTATAAAAGTGGCGATATGTTTCTAGGTTTTAGTGGCGGGCGACAGCACGAATAAATCGTCGTTTTATTTCTTCCGGAGTATGAATTACTCTTCCCGTGTTTTTATCAAAACTTGCCTCAGTACGGACTAGCAAAAAGGAAGGTCCGTCTGATTGCATCAATTCCTTCATTTCCTTTTTTAGAGATTCTGGGTCGGAAACCGCCTTAGATATTTTGTATCCTGTCCCGCGTGCCACATCTTCTAGTTTTACGCTCGCCGAAAGAGTTTTTTGTTTTCCCGTCGATTCGTAAACTCTGTTATCAATGACGACATGAACCAGGTTTTTTGGTGCCTCCGCTGAAATCATCGCCAAGGTTCCCATCGCCATGAGTACGTTTCCGTCACCATCTAGAACAACAACTTTTCTGTCCGGTTTGCAAAGTGCGACACCAAGGCCTATGGAAGATGCAAGACCCATCGATCCGATCATGTAGAAATTGCCTTCACGGTCTCGGGCCTTAAAAGCCTCTCGCCCAAGGAAACCATTAGCGTTCACAACTGGAACATCTCCGACCATTGACAGAATAATTGAAACTGCTTCAGTGCCCTTCATCAAAAATACCTTTCTTAACCATCAGAGTAAATGGGAGTTCTTCCTCCTTTACGGTTCGGTTTGCCAACGCCATAACGTCATTCACGTTCTCGACTGTCAACTCTGCGTATGGCATTCCTGCGGTTTTCAACAACGATTCGTTGATGTCACCCATAATTACATGCTCCGGTGCGTCCTTTCCCTTAAAACCTCGCCAACTCATTATCACCAACGTAGGAAGCTTGTAGATCAAATTCAATGAGGTG
>TARA_B100000686_G_scaffold355225_1_pt1 | contig 18404 bp, 18 predicted proteins | sample TARA_B100000686 | Tara Oceans TARA_B100000686 (sample SAMEA2622733) | marine metagenome | biome: marine biome (ENVO:00000447); feature: marine epipelagic mixed layer (ENVO:xxxxxxxxx); material: "saline water (ENVO:00002010), including plankton (ENVO:xxxxxxxx)" | depth 150 m
GAGCTTGATAGGGATTATGTGGATGCGGCTCGTGCTCGTGGTTTTGCGGAATCTCGAGTGGTAGGCAAACATGTTCTTAGAAATTCACTAATATCAACTGTTACAGTTTTATCACTGAACGTCGGTTATCTGTTATCGGGTACGGTCATTGTAGAAAACGTATTTGCAATACCAGGACTAGGAACATTAATTGTAGATGCTGTTATGCAACGAGATTACCCATTGATTCAGGCATTAACACTATTTTTTGGCGTAGCTGTTATCGCTACGAATCTTTTGGCTGATTTATCCTATGCAGTACTAGACCCAAGAATCAGACTTAGCCGGAAGCGTTAATTCATGAAGTATCTAGCAAATCGTAATAGTGTAGAGGTTGCTGATAAGCTTGTTCGAAGAGCATTAGCTGACAGACGTTGGTCCCGCACGTCTCTTTATACTGGACTCGGTATAGTTACCCTTATATCCTTAGCAGCAATACTAGCACCCTGGATCGCTCCTTATGGGGAGCGAGAAATAGACTTGTTGTCCACCTTTCAGCCTCCATCCTTCCAACATTTTTTAGGGACTGACGATATGGGGCGAGATGTCTTTTCAAGAGTACTTTATGGTGTTCGATTAGACTTGCAAGTGGTTCTAGTTATTACTTATGCGCCTCTGCTCATTGGTATGTTCCTTGGTGCCGTAGCAGGCTACTTTGGTGGCTGGATCGATGCAATCATTAATCGTGCTGTTGATACTGTTATGGCAATACCCTTTCTTGTACTAGTGATTGTTGTAGTTGCTATTATTGGTCCGGGACTGCAAGGTGTTTTTATCGGTGTTATGGGTGTTGGTTGGGCGTTATATGCTCGACTAGCACGGGCTGATATGTTGGTGATAAGAGAAGAGCAATATATTCTTGCTGCCAAAGGACTAGGATATCAAACATGGCGAATTTTGTTCAAACATGCTGTTCCGAATTTACTGAGATCAAGCTTGGTCTTTTCCGTGGCTGATATCGTCCTCAATATGGTATTGCTTGCTGGCGTTTCTTATCTAGGATTGGGCGTGCAACCACCAACTGCAGAATTAGGAGTAATAATTGCCGATGGGCAACCCTTCTTGTTGTACGCATGGTGGATAACAACCTTACCAGGATTAGTATTTGTTTTGCTCGGCATAGGTTTTAGTTTGATAGGGGATGGATTAGCCGATATGTTAGGGGAGGAATTCAAATTAACGATCTAGCTAGAAATGATTCAATCCTAGAGATTCACGATTTATGCACAGCGTTCCCAGGCCGTCATGACCTCATTCTTGCAGCGAATCAGGTTAATTTTCATCTTAAAAGAGGAGCAACTCTTGGAATACTAGGAGAATCTGGGTCAGGTAAGAGCGTTACATGCCGCTCTATTATCGGCCTAGTCCCTAAGCCTGGTGAGATCGTTGCCGGGAGAATAGAATTTGAAGGAAAGAATTTATGTGAGCTCGATTCGCGAGAATGGCGTGAGGTGCGGGGTTCGAAGATTGGTATGATTTTTCAAGACCCGATGAGCTCACTCAATCCAGCTCACAAGGTTGGTAATCAAATTGCCGAGGTTCTAACTAATACCCTCGGAATGTCTAGGCGCCAAGCAATTCAAGAGTCAATTGCTTTGTTGAGTAAAGTTGGTATAGCGTCCCCACGCCGACAATTCCATTCGTATCCTCATGAGCTAAGCGGGGGGATGCGTCAAAGAGTTTTAATCGCCTGCGCAATTGCATCAAAACCGAGGTTACTGATCGCTGATGAGCCTACCACCGCACTTGATGTGACCGTCCAGGCTCAAATTTTGGGTCTATTGCAGGATTTAAAAGACGAAATTGATATGGCCATGATTTTGATATCTCATGACTTTGGTGTAGTGGCTCAGTATTGCGATGAAGTTGTGGTGATGTATGCTGGATGTGTTGTTGAGTATGGCAGTGTCATGGATGTTTTCGAAAATCCATTGCATCCATACACTCAAGCTTTACTGCGTTCAATACCTAAACTATCTGGTCACAGGCAACGGGAACTTTTCCCAATAAAAGGTCAACCACCAGATTTAGAACAATTAGTATCAGGATGCCCATTTGCTCCTCGGTGTGAACGTGCGAAAACCGCTTGCTCTTCAGTAGACATGGCGTTATCGGGAAATGACAATACCCATGTAAGTGCGTGCCCTTTTTAAATATGAGAAACAAGAGGTTCTGATAGTGGATAGAGTGTTAATAGATGATTGAGAAAAAACCGTTGTTGAGCGTTGAGGGAATCTCAAAGCGTTATAATCTTAGACGAAGCCTTATAGATGTTTTTCTTAGAAGACCGGTAAGTCAACTTGTAGCAGTCGACAACGTTTCTTTTTCGATCAATCGAGGGACGGTCCTTGGAATAGTTGGAGAATCGGGCAGTGGAAAAACTACCTTAGCAAGATGCCTTATCCGATTGATCGAACCAGACACGGGAATTGTGTCCTACTCAAACAAACGAATTGATAATGCGTCTTCTTCTAATCTGCGCAATATACGAAAAGATATTCAGATGGTATTCCAAGATCCCTATACATCTTTGAATCCCAGAATGTCGATCGGTGCGGCTCTTGCTGAGGCTGGCAAGGTACACGGAACGATTGACATATCTGGAGAGAGTGATTTTGTCAGTAACCTCCTTAAGCTAGTTGGCCTGCCCTCATCTTTTGCGACGCGACGACCACGCCAGCTCAGTGGAGGTCAGAGACAGCGAGCGGCTATTGCTCGTGCTCTTGCCGTTAGACCCACTATGTTAATAGCAGATGAAGCTGTTAGTGCTCTTGATGTATCTATCCAGGGCCAAATTTTGAACCTATTCAGAGAGTTACGAAAAGAGCTAGAATTGACGATTATTTTTATTGCGCACCAATTGTCTGTGATTTCCCATGTGGCAGATGAAGTGGCAGTAATGTATTTGGGGAAAATCGTTGAACATGGCACAACAAAGGAGATTTTCTCAAATCCAAAGCACCCTTACACAAAAGCTCTTATGGCGGCACACCCGCACCCGGATCCAAGAGAGAAAAGCGTTCCTCAGATGCAAGGCGATATTCCATCCCCTTTAGATCTGCCGCAGGGATGCCGTTTTTTTACACGTTGCCCACAAGCTACTACTGTCTGTTCTGATACTGCTCCTGATCTGCTTCAGCGTGGCGATGACCATAAAGTGGCATGCCATTTCTAGCGGATAGTTGATTAGGATGAAACTTACAACAAATTAGAGGTAAATTATAAAATTATGTCAACTACTCGAAACACTAGTTCAGAAAAAGATCATCCTTCTCAGTCACTAATAGGGTTAGGAGAGTTAATTTCACTTCGTGGGAAATGCGCAATAGTCACAGGCGCGGCACAGGGCTTTGGAGCCGCAATCGCCATGCGGTTTGCAGAAGCAGGCGCAAATGTTGTTATAGCGGATCGTAACGAAGATGGAGCAAGAAAAAAGACCGAAGAGATTAATGACATGCATCAGTCTGCTACAGCCAAGGTTGTTGATATATTTGACTCGAAACAGGTGATTAATATGGTGAGTGAGACTGTATCAGAGCATGGGCGTGTGGATATTTTGGTAAACAATGCTGGGATATTTTCGAACCATTATTTTGAAAACATGCCAGTGGATGAGTTTCAGAAAACTCTTAATGTTAATGTTGTCGGAACATTTAATTGTACGCAGGCAGTTGTTCAGAACATGAAGAGTGATGGCAAAGGGGGAGCCATTGTAAATATTGCATCTGTTGATGCGTTCAAGCCATCTGCGGAAGGGTTAGCGCATTATACAACCACTAAACACGCCATTGCAGGATTGACCCGATCACTTGCAATGGAGTTGGGTGGTGACAATATTAGAGTTAATGCGGTTTGTCCGGGAGCTGCAATGACCGAAGGTGCAATTTCCCTTGTAACAGCTGGAGCGCCTGCCGGAATTGATGTTGAAGCGCAATGGAATGGTATTGTTGAAAAGACACCCTTAAGGCGTTTATGTCAGGCTGATGATGTTGCAAAAGCAACGTTTTTTCTAGGATCCGAAATGTCATCTTTTATTACAGGAGCCTTCCTTGTTGTAGACGGGGGAATACTGGTGCAGCCGTCGGAAGGATATGTGCCTCCATCCACTGGGGAATAATATTGGTGACTTCTCGACAATACACTCGTAGCAATGAAATTATCGCTCGTGACGATGCATTAATCACAGGTGCAATGAAATATCGTTTGTACCCTTTCTCTGTCGCGCGTGCGAACGGTGTTTATCTTTGGGATTTTGATGGTAACGAATACTTAGATTTTATGGCTGTAGGAGGTGCAATTGCTGCAGGCCATGGTCATCCCAAAATTCATCACGCAATCAAGTCAGCGTTAGATGACGGAATAGCGCATCCCCTTGTGTGTTATAACCATAAACCTGCTGTCGATCTAGCAGAGAGACTAGTCGAATTTCTTCCAGGTGATTTTGATAAAAAGGTTTGGTTTGGTGTCTCAGGCTCAGACGCAATGGATTTTCTAGCCAAAGTGATTCCCATTGCTTCGGGTCGACCACGACTTATTTCTTTTAGTGGGGCATTTCATGGGATGACGATAGGGTCAGGCGGTATATCAGGCCATGCTGCACTATCAAAGCCTATACCAAACGGACACATTACCAAAGTGCCGTTTCCTAACCCAAAACAATGTTCCTGGGGGCCTTGCGAACGGACTGGATGTTCGTTGAAATGTTTAGATTTTATTGAAAACGAGGTGTTAAGCGTGCTGTCACCACCGAAGGAAACCGCTGCGATATTTGCAGAGATTGTGCAATCTGATAGCGGTGAGATAATCCCGCCAGATAACTACTTTCTAGCTTTGCAAGAGCTTTGTAACTCACATGGAATTTGGCTAATTCTTGATGAAATAAAGACTGGATTAGGAAGAACCGGCAAGTTATTTGCGTTTGAAAAATACGGTATAAAGCCAGATGCTTTGGCTATCGCAAAACCATTAGGCGGTGGATTACCAATATCAGCCGTTGTGGGAAGATCAGAAATCTTTGACGCAGATTTGTATACGGCATATACCTTAGGCGGATCACCTCTTGCCTGTATTTCTGCTCTGGCGTTATTAGATGTGATTGAGAGTGAGCAACTTGTTACTAATTCTGAGAAAATGGGACAGTACCTAGTTTCCAAATTGAAAGCCCTGGCCGATACTGAAAATATTATAGAGGAAGTTAGAGGTGAAGGACTCTTGGTAGGGGTAGAGCTCAAGAGTGATAGAAATTTTTCTAGTGATCCGTCAGAGGTCGGGAGAGCATTAGCTCGCCGATGTTTCGAAAATGGATTGATTCTTCTGTCTTTTGGGAATGTCATTGAAATGACACCAGCGCTAATAATTAATGAGGACCAAATTGATCTGGCAGTAAATATCTTTGCCAAATCTATTAGAGAATTAAGGCTACGGAGCTAGGAATTACTATCCATGAGTAACCATACCGACGAAACCGAAGGAGCGTACTTGACGATTCTGAGGTTGGGCGTGTGGTAGCTCTAGCAAGGTCAAAAAAAGTTCACTATACCAAAGGCAGTCTCGTAATGACTCCCCGAACGGATCTACCAAATTTCAAAACCAGGATAGTACTTCTCACCCTTTTCTTCATCAGAGATCGTTAGCCACTGCGCGAAATCCAAGACAGCTTTCCTTTCTTCTTTAGTTACTGAATCACGAATGATGAGTCGATCTAGTGATCTAGCTAAAGTTTCAGCATCTTCTTGTATGACCAACTGCCCGGATTGCGATGTGTAATCGTTACTATCCCAATTATCGTCGGGTTCGCCCGTGTCGAAGTCATATTGCACAGTGCCTAATCGCACATAACCCGCCGTTTCAGCCAAGTGAAGAATCTGATCCCAGTCTGTTCTAGAGCATTCCCAATGGTTTCCGTCAATTTTTCGGATTAAATCCATCATTTTTCGAAGGAAAGTCCTTTAATTTTGGTTAAATACATGAGAATTAGCACCTAAGATCTTGAACAGCATAGATATTATAATTAATAGTTATTTTCATTATAGTATTTATTTATAGCAAGAAACACGTTAAATTATGCCTCACTAAGTAGTTAGAGGCAATTTGACTTTTATTTGGCAGGACGCTTATTAGCTTACGGGCTATTTGTTACGTTGTTTAGACTTTATTTATTTTGGGGAGGACAAAATGACAGATGACAAAGTGAAACATGCGGATGAGGCAGCGTCGGACCATCGCGAAGATGAGTCGTTGACCCGACGTGATTTCATCAAGAAAGGTGCCGTAGTTGGTGCAGGCGCTGCGGCTATTGGCGGTACGATTGCGGCAGCTAGTGTAGCCAAGGCAGATGCATCAATTGATGACATTGTTTGGGATTATGAAGTTGATGTTGTGGTTGTCGGAGCTGGATGCGCAGGATTGCCGGCCGCAATTCGTGCGAGAGATTTAGGGGCAACAGTGCTTCTGGTAGATCAAAATTTCGATGTGGGAGGAAAGATGCTTCACAGCGGATCTTGGACTTCGTTGGGTGGCGGCGATGCTGTTCAGAAAAGAGATTTAGCCGGAGCATCCGATGCAGAAGGAATGGTAACGGTTGAGCCTTTGGTAGAACCTGCGGCACTGGAAGATAACCCAGAACTTTTATTTAAGGACATGACTGACTGGTCGATAGTGGATACAGGAGGTGTCCCACGTTATCGCTACAACGAACGAGATTTACACCGTGCGTGGGCAAACAATACCGTCGGTACACGACAGTTCTTGTTGGATAATTACGTTCGGTATGCGCGAATAAACGGGACTCACTACGGAGGTGGAGTCTCTCGAGCTAGAGCTGCTTCTGCAGTACTACGTCTCGGCGATAAGACTGATATGAGAGCCGGCACGGTGACTCCAGAAGATGCTGGGAAAAAAGGTGAATTTTCAAGCCAGTTTGCTCCGCGCGTTATGTCTGATTCCACTAAACGTGCTGGAGAAGGTATCGTTCACAATGGAGCTGCGATGGCGCGACCTTTAGAGTTTAGTGCTCGAGAAAAGGGTGTTCATTTCATGTTGAACCGACATCTTGATGAACTCATTCGTGAGGAGCAGTTCTCTGGGCAAATCTTGGGCATTAGTGCGAGTTATACCCCCAGATTTGATCCTAATACTGGGGAACGATTAGAAAGTCTTTGGGGTGAGGGAAACATTGATGAACGCAGGGAGTCAATAAACATTAGAGCACGAAAGGCAGTTGTTCTTGCGAGTGGTGGTTATGCAGGCAATCCGCAAATGCGCAGCATGTTCTATCCAGCGATGCGTGAACCGACATTCGTAACGAGCGCGTGGGCACTATTGGGGCCGGATCGAGCTGAAGACGGAAGCGCCATGAAAGCTGGGTTGGCAGTGGGTGCAAACCTTTCTGGAATGCAGCAGAACTATAACCACTCGGTGACTTATCACATTAAAACTAGGATTGCGACCCGGGATGCCTACACGGACATGTACCCAGGGCATCCAACGTTCCCGTTTAGGGGATCCGCTGGCGTTGATATAGGCACCAAAGGGTTTGAGCACGTCATTGCCGTTAATCAGGTCGGCAAGCGGTTTTTCAATGAAATCGATCTTCCAAAACGACCCCGACATCCAAGATGGCCAGGTGGCGCAAAGGAAGGTGTGCCAAGAGATTGGAGCGAACACGTTCCTACCGATTGGCGCAATTCCCGCCCAGAATGGATAGCTGAATTAGCTCAGGGTGCCTACACACGACATGATGGAGTGGATGCAGCATTGGCAATCAACGAAGGATCCTCGGAGCCGGATTTTCTTTCCGGACCGCTTTGGGTAATCTTCGATGATGCAGCTGTTGAAAGAGGTGGCTGGAATATCAACTATCCGTTTACCTCCCCCGACAACGGCCAATTTTTCAGTGCGAGCTCCATCGAAGCGTTGGCTCAAGAAATTATGAAAAATCCATATTCTAGAGTGCCGATGTCCCATCTCGCAGATACAGTTGCGGCATGGAATGGCTTTGTTGACAAAGCCTATGACGATGATTTTGAGCGACAAGGTGAAAAGATGCACAAAATAGAAGGACCAACCTTTTACGCGGCGTCGCTAATGATTATTTGGCATGACACTTATGGGGGCCTTCGAATCAACGGTAAGACTCAGGTGGTGGACATGGACGGCAAAGTAATACCTCGCCTCTATGCTGGAGGTGAAGCCAGTGGTGGCGGTGGCCAGCATGGCCTTGGTAGGGGAGTGGTTCATGGGTACATTGCGGGCAAGGAAGCTGCGATGGAGTCAAGTTCCTAAGACTAGTTGTTTGGTTCCCGACTATCAGTAAACCCCCGATGACATCGTCATCGGGGGCGTTGTTTAAGGCTAGCTTTTTAAGCTTGCTACTGATTTCAAAAATTCTTTGAGAGAACAGTCATTTTTGGGGCGCAATTATTTATAATATATTTGTGGTGTAATGAACGGTAATAGGCCTAGCGGTAGGTTGTTTTCGCTGGAGCAAACGACGAATGTGAAGGAACGTAACAAGACATGTGTAAGTTAATATGTAGATTTATTGCTTCAATTTTTATGGTTTCGTTGAGTTTTATTTCTCCGTCACTAGTTGCTGAAGACTTGAGCAATGATTTGTTAGAAAAAGGTAAATCGCTTTTCGAAGCGAACTGTGCATTGTGTCATCAATCATCTGGAGAGGGAGTACCTCCGGCATTCCCAGCATTGGTTGGTAACGAAAATCTGGCCAATATTCCTCTGATAACCAGCAACATTCGCAATGGAGAGGGCGCAATGCCTGCCTTTCCGCAGCTTTCAGTGGACGAAATAGTGGCTCTTACCAGCTATATCCGAAATGCTTGGGGTAATAAGTTTGGTAAAGTTCCGAAACAGGCGATACAAGACTATGTATCAGATGCCACCCTTGGTGAGATCATAGCGATTCGCTCAGTTTGGGAAGGTGTTTACACAAAGGATCAGGCCAAACGCGGGAGACCGGTGTATTCGAGAAGTTGTACGGAATGTCATGGTGATGAACCTGTGGCTTTTGGACCAAATGAGCATAGGTCGGTGTTGCCTAATGATGCAATCAGTTTCTCTTTAGTAAGTGATCCAGGGGCGAGCGGCTTTTCTTCTGCCCCGCCATTGGCAGGCGGAGTTTTTCTTAGAGGCTGGAAAAACCAAACGGTTGCTAATTTATACCAATATGCTCGGAGTGAAATGCCACAAGAAAGTCCGGGCTCGTTAACCGATCAACAGTATGTAGATATCATAGCCTATATTTTCAGCTTGAGCAGCCTCCCAGCGGGTGACCAAGAACTTCCTGCTGACGTAAAACAGCTTAACACTATCATTATCGAGCCAGAAGCCAGTAAATCAAATCTATAAGCATCGGATCGAAGAAGTAAGATCTGGTTAATTTAGATTTTGTTGAAAAACGTTGCTAGTGTGAATGTATTTGATCGTGGCTTTATTGCTAGACCGATTCAAAATGGGTGAGTATGGAGTATCATCTGATCAAAACAATATATTCTAATGGGGACAAGATATGATTGAAACACAAGGCGGCCTTATTCCATTTGTTTGTCATTTGTTTTTAATTGCATTCACAGGTTTTTTTGGCCTTTCGGCATTATTCAACGGCAAGAAACTGGCTCAAAATTTTGGTTTCAGTAGGGATCAAGATCAGGTGGGGGCGCGTTTAGGCCTCTTGGTATGGCGTTTACAACGTTTCGTTTAGTGTTGATTGCTCAATTGTTCCAAATCGTGATTGTTTCATCTTATGAAATTTATACAATGCTATTAATATTTTTTTCGTTAGCGTTTTTAGGAAACCTGCTTAGCTATTTTAAAAATTGGGATACTTTTGGAATTCAAATGCAAGTTAGAAATATATTTTTACCACTTGTTCCAATAGCGATTATTATCATTAGACGACTGACTTCAATTGTTTTTTAAATGCATGAGTTAATGGTTATCATCGATGAATGAAAACACTCTATCTTTGGAGACCGACAAGGGGTATTCGATTGTTGCAAGGCCACAGATCGGAGAGCCTCCATGGATCATCTTTCTAGGCGGGTTTCGTTCTGATATGGAGGGCACCAAAGCGCAATATCTGTCAAATTGGTGCAAAAAAAATGAACGGGCGTTTCTACGATTTGACTACTCCGGTCATGGCCTATCCGGAGGGCTTTTTGAAGAAGGCACAATTAGTCGATGGACGGAAGATGCGCTTGAAGTGATACAAGCCTTTACAGAGGGATCGTGCATACTTATTGGCTCCAGCATGGGTGGCTGGATCATGCTCCGTGTTGCTTTGGCACTGGGTGACCGTGTTAGCGGTCTTCTTGGTATTGCTGCAGCGCCTGATTTCACTCGAGATTTAATTGCAAAGGAGTTAACGTTAGACCAGCGTCGGTCCCTCCAGGAGCATAGTCAAATTGCTTTGACCAGCGAGTATGATCCGGAAGGTTATATTCTGACGCAAGCATTTATCGATGATGGTGAGGCATGTTGTATGCTGGACAAGCCGCTAGACATTAGGGCTCCGGTTCGATTATTGCAAGGCTGTAAAGATAACGAAGTTCCTTGGAGTACTGCACTCCAATTATCAAAGAGTTTGAAGACTACAGATGTCCGGATTCAGTTACTCAAAGACGGAGACCACCGTCTATCAAGCTCGACTCAACTAGCATTGATTGGAGATACGCTCGAAGAATTACTTTATACAGCTGAGAGCAGCTCACTCTAACAGACTTAACGGTCCAGCCTCTAAACCATCACAAGTAGAAGTAAGTAGTTGATTAGTGTGCTGACTACCGCTAAATCAGCGTGTTAGTATTCGCGGGGCACTACGGGGGATAAAATGCAGGAATTAGTCGAGAAAATACTTGATGAGGGAGAACATGTTGGCGGCGGCATTGTTAAAGTAGACAGTTTTCTCAATCATCAAGTGGATCCTCAACTCACTCGGCGAATGGCCAAGGCTATTCACGAGGGATTTCTTGCCGCCGGGGTTCAGGGTATTACTCGGGTTCTTACAGCGGAAGTTAGTGGCATTCCGGCGGCCTTGTATGTTGCAGAACAATTTGGGGCACAGATTATTTATGCTCGTAAGACCCATTCCCGCACCATGACGGGCACCTATTATGTCGCCGAAGCAATCAGCCGGACGCGTGGAATTTCCTCTGAGCTGATGGTGGATCAGCGTTTTTTAAATACTCAAGACCGCGTATTAATAATTGATGATTTTCTTGCGACGGGTGCGACGCTGACCGCTTTGTCGAAGCTGGTTAAGGAAAGTGGAGCCGTCGTCTGTGGTATTGGGTGTATTATCGAAAAGCCTGAAGAAGGTGGCCGCGATATGTTGGTTGACCTCGATGCACCCATCATTACGCTTGCAAAGATTCGTTTCGATGAAAATGGCCTGCATGTAACATCTTCTTAGATTAGTAAAAATTCTTTTCATAGATTGCAAACTGTCTCATAGAGTTTAGATATATCATTTGATTACGTTTCCCCAGTTCTTAGTCATTCTCAGCGCATGTCTTTTGGTGTGGGGTGGATATGGCTATTTTCGAGATACCTTAGCAGGTAAAGTCAAACCAAATAAGGTTTCCTGGTTTCTCTGGGCTTTAAGCCCCACAATCAGTCTAGGTGCGGCTTTCTCGGTAGATGCAGATATCTGGGCTTCGGTTAGGGTTCTGGTTGGCGGATTTGTTCCTGGTATTATCTTTTTGTGTTCTTTCGTCAACAAAAAAAGTTATTGGCGACTCACTCGTTTTGATTTGTTTTGCGGTGCTTTGTCTTTGGCTGCCTTATTGTTTTGGCAGTTAGCAAATTCGCCATTGATCGCGGTTTCGCTTGCGACTGCAGCGAATACTTTTGCTTCAATTCCGACATTTGTTAAAGCATGGAACTTTCCAGAAACTGAATCCCGATTGATTTTTATCACTAGTTTCGTGAGTGCTATTTTGATTATCCCAGTGATTCCAGCGTGGACTATTGTGAATTCGGCATTCCAGATTGGTTTAATGCTGACAACGGGTGCCCTCCTATTTGCTATTTACCGAAAGGATTTTGGAATCAAAAGGGAAATATAAAATAACAGTGATAGGCTGAAATTGTGTTATGAAAAATTTTGATTAACTATTTTAAGAATAGAGCGGAAACGGTAACTTTGATTCGCATTGCATTGCCATTGTCTGCCGCTTATCTTGCTGAATTTTCTATGTTTGTTACTACAAAAATGGTGGTTGGTAAGCTCGGATACATGGAATTAGCAGCGGTAGGAATTGCAGGCCATTTGTCGTTTGAAGTATTAGTAATTCTAATGGGGTTGTTGTCTATCGTAGGGGTGTTATGCGCGCAAGCCGAAGGTGCAGGTAATAAAAAGCAAGCAGGACTCGCTGTCCGACAAGGATTTTTCGTTTGTTTGTTACTTGGTATACCTGCAACGATATTGGTATGGCATCTCGATTCTATACTGGGATTGACAAACCAGGACTCCAATATTCTTGAACTAACGGCACCTTATTTACGTGGATTAAGTGGCTTCGTACTTCCAGTGTTGTTTTTCGCTGTATTGCGGAACTTTATTTCAGCTCTTGCCAGACCTAAAGCAGTCATGGTGATTACTGGAATAGCAGTGCTAGTAAATTACCTTCTTACTCTATGGTTAGTGCACGGCGGGTGGGGAATGCCTCCATTGGGTCTTTTCGGTGCTGGGCTTGCCACTAGCGTTGTATCCTGGTTAATGTTTTTTGTGTTGCTCTGGTACGTTTACAGAACGGCTGATCTGCGAGGGTACGAGGTATTTGCAGAACGCTGGAAGCTAGATATACCAATTTGCAAAGAAATAATGATTCTCGGTTTACCAGTCGCCGGGCTGGTATTCCTAGAAGTAGGAATGTTTGCTACTGCTTCAATTCTATCTGGCGTCATAAGTGCGGAGACTCTCGCAGCGTTTGAAATTGTGATGGCGTGGGCTGGTATACCATTTGTCATTGCCTTAGGTGTTGCGGAAGCCACCATGGTCCGAGTTGCACATGGTGTTGGTAGCAATCGACTAGATACTGCGCGAAAATCCGGCATAATTGGGATGTTCATCGGTGTTTCAATTTTGGTAGTAATGATGATTATCCCATTAGGTTTTGCTACCTATATCATCGATATTTTTATAGCTCCTTCCGATCCGGGTTTCATAGCTGTATCCCTTTTGTCAATCGAATTTCTCTTTATTGCTGCAATCTTCCAAGTATTTGATGGTTTGCAGGCGATCTCAGCCCGTGCTCTACGTGGCCTTAAAGATAGTGTTACGCCACTTTGGATAGCCGGATTTGGTTACTGGATTCTCGGGATAGGTTTCGGATCATGGTTGGCATTTTGGAGGAACTTTGGTGGTGCCGGTTTGTGGTGGGGGCTCGCTATGGGACTGACGGCAACTGGTTTGTTGCTTACTTTTCGTTTTCTGCAGTTATCCAAAAGGTTGGAGTTGAAATCTTCGGTTAATCATAAAACTCTATAGGCAGAGCATCTATTTGAAATAGGGCAACGGACTATATAGTTTTATGCGATAATCTGCGTCATCAGTATGAGAAAGTAGGTTAATAAAATTAAAAAACTAACTCAAATAAAAGGAAAATTATCATGGCATCAGTAGAAGCGAAGGATTTTTCGACAGCGGCAGATGAGGTAATGACTCCAAGTAATGCAAGGATAGAAGTGGTAAACGTTGGTGGCCAAAGAGTCATGAAATTAACAGCACAGCCTGGTTGGAAATGGTCAAATGATATAAAGCCTATGGTTGGCACAGAAAGTTGTGAAGCAAAACATATCGGGGTTATAGTGGACGGCGTAATTACATGTCGACATGACGATGGTACCGAAGCCACATATTCGGCTGGTAGTGCTTATTGTATTGAGCCAGGTCACGATGCTTGGGTGGAAGGAGATACGGCAGCTGTTGCGTATGAATTTCATGGTATATGGGGCGAGAAGGGCTGACTTATAAAGTCTGACACCAATTTAAAGAGGGTTTAGAATTTCAAAAGGGTTGATATTGGTGGTCTAGGACAAGGCGATAACATAATTTTTGTATTCAAAGGCGCTATTTGGTAAAATAGAATTCGAAAAGGGTAATATTTTATTTGCCGAGCACTATTGTATCGAAAAATTCTAGAGACAAATCTGTAGTTTTAAGCCCTATAAAAACTGCATAACTCTCATCCTTCCCACGTATTAATCATCATCCGACATCTGGTCGGCTTGGAGTTATTTTGAAATTTGGACAACTTAATCTCGATCCTCGAATACTCGAGGCGATAAAGAAGCTTGGCCTCACTGAGCCAACCGAAATACAAGAAAAGGCAATCCCTGTTGTTTTGTCGGGCAACGATCTTATGGCATCGGCGCAAACAGGCACAGGCAAAACGGCAGCATTTGTGTTGCCAGCCCTTCAACATCTTTTTCGACGCTCGAAGAAAGGAGGTGTTGGGCCTCGGGTCTTGGTGCTTACACCAACTCGCGAACTTGCGATTCAAATTGACAAGAATATCCGACAGTTCAGTCGATTTTCTAAAATAGTAACTGGCTTGATTGTTGGTGGTATGTCGTATTCTCCCCAACTCAAAATGTTGCGAAATCGGGTCGATTTTCTAGTTGCAACACCTGGAAGACTGATGGACCACATGGAGCGGGGCAAAGTAGATTTTTCCAGACTGGAGATATTGGTGCTAGATGAAGCAGATCGAATGTTAGATATGGGATTTATTGATGACGTAAAAGATATTGCATCGGCGATGCCGAAAGACCGCCAAACCTTACTTTTTTCAGCCACCCTTGAAGGCAGTGTTTTAAAAATTGCCAACAAGTTACTTAAAAAGCCTAAAAGAATTAGCCTTGCGACCAACCATGATCAACACTTATCGATCCGACAGCACATGCACCAGGCCGATAGCAAAGCGCATAAGCAAAAACTTTTGGCTCATCACTTAGGAAAAAAGCATTTAACCAAGGCGCTTATCTTTACCTCAACTAAGCGAGGAGCCGAGCAGCTCGCCAAAACTCTTCGCTCAAACGATCATAAAACTGCATCTTTGCATGGTGATATGAGTCAAAACAAACGACGCCAGACAGTTGAAAATCTTCGTAAAGGTCGGGTAGAAATGTTAGTTGCAACCGATGTTGCGGCTCGAGGTCTAGATATCAAAGGTATTAGCCATGTAATTAATTTTGATATGCCAACGGTTGCAGAAGATTATATTCATAGAATTGGACGTACTGGACGCGCTGGCGCCGCCGGTTGTGCTATCTCCTTGGTCGGTGCATCTGATTGGCGAAAGTTGGCACAGATTGAACAGCTGACGGGTCGAATGATTAAGCGCGAGGTGATTGAAGGATTAGAGCCAACAAGCGAAGAGCCGAAGCACAACAAACAGAGTAACGCCAATCCGAAGCCTAGACGTAGGTTTGGAAAGAGTTTGACGAGAAAAAAGGGACAAAAGCCAAAACATTCACGAAGGACCGGAGGGGCTTCCAAGCGGAATAAGGAAGTTCGGGAGCGAAAAGCGGCGTAGAAAAACACCCATCGATTGATAGCGGCCTTTTTGTCAGCTCAATTTTCGGTACCATGACATTAATGAAAATTATAATAGCCGGGGTTATCATAAATAATGACGGCAGGCCCTTAAGGTGTAAAATATTTCGTTGAGCCAATAGTTTTTATAAATTTTTCTTGAATAAAGTCGAATGCTAGGAAAAGATCATTAAACTGATGTATTTCCTTGATTTTATGCTAATTATTCCACAAAATTAATGTACATCATCATCGATTGAGGTTAAAATCAGTTGAGAGCGAAGTGGAGGTAAAGCATTACCACTGGAGCGTGCTTACCACGGTTCGAGATATTTGGTTGTGAATTTATGACCCCGCAAGTGCGGGGTTTGTCGTTTTCGTGGACAGTTTTGACTAGTTGTTAGACGTTAAATTTAGGGAGGCTAAACCATGTTGGGTGACGCAGACGGATTACGGTCTACATTAGAGCCAACGATAGAGGGTTTAGGGTATGAATTAATTTATGTCACGTTAGTAGAGTCAAAGAATCGATTCCTTCGAATGTTTATAGACGCACCTGGCGGGATAACGCTTAGCGATTGTGAACAGGTTAGTAGGAAAATTAGCGATATTTTAGATGTGGACAATTTGATCGAAGGTGAATACACATTAGAGATATCATCACCAGGCTTAGATCGACCGCTTGCGAAATTGGAGCATTTTGAAAGCGCTATTGGCGAAAAAATACAAATTCACATGCACGGTTTAAATCAAGGACGAAGAAAATTTAGAGGCGTTCTCATCAAAGTAAATGCAAAAATCGCAACTATTAAATGTGATGATCAATCATACAACTTGCCTTTTGTGGAAATGCAAAAGGCGAATCTAATCAGTGTAGATCCCATGGGTGAGCGACACGGGCGAACTAAAGAGAAAAGCAATGGGCAACGATGAAATACTTATGATGGCGGAGGTTTTATCTCGTGAGAAGGCGTTAGATGAAGTCTCCGTGTTTGAGGCAATTGAGGCCGCGTTAGCAACAGCTACACGAAAGCGATATAGAGAAGATATAGAGGTGCGGGTAGAGATTGATAGAAAAACTGGCGAATATAAAGCTTTCCGGCAGTGGGAGATCGTTGAGGATGACAGTACAGTTGAAACGCCATCTCGCCAAATTACGTTGGCTGGGAGCGAGATTAGTTATCCAGACCAAACACACGAAGTAGGTGGCGTAGTTGAGGAACCGCTTGAAGTAGTTGCAAATTTTGGGCGTATCGAAGCCCAAGCGGCAAAACAAGTTATTAATCAGAAAGTACGCGAGGCTGAACGATCAAGAATATTTGATGAATTTGCTGACAGAAAAGGAGTGATGGTGCAAGGTGTGGTAAAGAGGGTTGGTAACAGGGAAGCTACAGTTGACATCGAGGGTGTAGAGGCGGCCCTTCCTAGATCAGCCTGGATTGATAGAGAAGCACTGAGAAGCGGGGATCGTATTAAAGCAATTCTTGTGGATGTTCGAGCTGAAACACGTGGGCCCCAACTTATTCTTGATCGCCGGATGCCAGACTTGGTTATACAACTTTTTCAACTCGAAGTACCAGAAGTTGGTCAGGGTGTTATAGACGTTTTGGGAGCTGCTCGTGATCCTGGTTCTCGCGCAAAAATTGCTGTTCGTTCCAATGATCCAAAAATTGATCCAGTAGGAGCTTGCGTTGGAATACGGGGCTCTCGCGTTCAAAGTGTCTCAAATGCTATTAATTTAGAACGAATAGATATTATCACTTGGTCAGATAATCCTGCGGAGTTCGTTATAAAGGCGTTGCAGCCGGCAGATGTCGATTCGATCCTCATTGACGAAGATTCCCATTCAATGGATGTCGTTGTTGATGAAAATCAACTCTCATTGGCTATCGGGCGCGGTGGACAGAACGTTCGGTTGGCGTCAGAGCTTACAGGATGGAATCTTAATATCATGACTGATGAGGCAGCGGTTGAGAAGGGAGAATTAGAGGCGCAAGAGAATAGAGACAAATTGATGAAGTTGCTAGATATTGACTCTGAGGTTGCGGAAGTGCTAGTGGATGAAGGTTTTACTACACTAGAAGAAGTGGCCTACGTTCCAACTAGCGAGTTGTTAGAAGTCGAGGAATTTGACGACCAATTAGTTGATGAATTGCGACGGCGAGCCAAGGAAACACTTCTCGTTCGGGAGATCGCAGAGCAGGAACGCCTTTCGCCAGAAGATGATTTGTTGAACATGGAAGGGATGGATGAAGAAACCGCACGTCTTTTTTCTTCAAAAGGAATTAGATCCATGGAAGACCTTGCCGAGCAAGCTACCGATGAGTTAGTAGAATTAACTGGTGTAGATGAAGAGCGAGCAGGACAATTGATTATGGAAGCAAGACAACCATGGTTTTTATAAGGATTTACTGATAAATAGGCTGGATGATTATGCCATCAACAACTTTAAAGGAATTTGCCGAACAAATCGGCGTTACGGGTGAAAAATTAATGCAACAGCTCGTTGCTGCGGGTATTTCCAATAAAGACTTGGATGGCTCCTTGTCGGATGACGAGAAAGAACAATTATTGGCTTATCTTCGTGGTACAAGCAATGATGGAAGTTTTTCTAGTAGGCCTAAAATTACACTCAGTCGAAAATCAACGAGTTCGGTACGTCAGTCATCGAGAACAGGTGGATCTCGCACTGTTCATGTTGAAGTCAGAAAACGTCGTACTTATGTGAGGCGCGGTGATCTGCAAAAAGAGCAAGAACAGGCAAAAGCCGCAGAAGAAGCGAAAGCCGCAGAAGAAGCGAAAGCCGCAG
>TARA_B100000686_G_scaffold102585_1_pt1 | contig 18361 bp, 16 predicted proteins | sample TARA_B100000686 | Tara Oceans TARA_B100000686 (sample SAMEA2622733) | marine metagenome | biome: marine biome (ENVO:00000447); feature: marine epipelagic mixed layer (ENVO:xxxxxxxxx); material: "saline water (ENVO:00002010), including plankton (ENVO:xxxxxxxx)" | depth 150 m
GATTCAAGAGCCTCTTCAATTTTAATGGGACTGGGTTTTAATTTAGAAGAAATTGCACAACCTTTGACTAATTTTTCAGGTGGCTGGAAGATGAGGGTGTCGCTTGCTCGCATTTTGTTTTCAGATCCCGATTTGCTTCTTTTAGATGAACCGACAAATCATCTTGATGTTGAGTCAGTTTCATGGCTAGAGAAATTTCTTTCCCAGTTTCAAGGTGCTGTTGTTATCATTTCTCATGACCGTCATTTTTTGAACCGTATTGCTAAAGTGATTATTGAACTTGAGAATTGCAGATTGACCAGGTACGTGGGAGATTTTGATAAATATTTAGAGCAACGCGAGGAGAATATTGCTCATTTAGAAAAACAAGCCATGAAACAAGAGCGTCGAATTGCAGAACTTGAAAGATTTATCCGTAGGTTTAAGGCTAAGGCAACTAAGGCAAGACAGGCAAAAAGTAGAGCAAAAGAACTTTCTAAGATCAAGCCAATTGATAAGATTGCAGTTAAAAAAGATGCGCCTGTTATTCGTCTCCCTGATCCACCGAATTGTGCATACGAAACTTTAATTGCGAAGAATATGTCAAAGTCGTTTGATGTTAAAACTATTTTTTCAGATGTCAATATGACCCTCTTGAGAGGAAGTAAGATAGGACTTGTTGGACCTAATGGCTCTGGAAAAACTACATTTTTGAAAATGGTATCAGGAGAGCTTTCTCCTAGTGAAGGATTCATAGAAATAGGAGATAGAGTGAAAATAGGATATTTTTCACAACACACACTTGATGGATTAGATGAAAATATGGAAATTTTTGATTCTGCAAAACAAGTGTCTCCAGAAAATATGAACAACACTTCAATAAGATCCTTGCTGGGAGGATTTCTGTTTACGGGTGATGAAGTGTATAAAAAAGTTTCTGTTTTGTCTGGTGGAGAGCGTGCGAGACTTGCTCTTGCAAGGTTGTTTATGTCTGGGGCGAATCTTCTTCTTCTAGATGAGCCGACCAATCATTTAGATATGGCATCTAGAACTGCTCTTGAGGAGGCTTTGGAATCTTATAGCGGAACTTTTATTTTGGTTGCCCATGACAGAGATTTGATTGAATCAGTTTGTGAAGAATTTTGGGTCTTAAGAAATAAGAATATTGAATCCATGTATGAAACTCTCGATGAATATCTGCAGAATGTATCTAATCATAGAAGTGATACAACTTTAGATACAAAGAAAGCACGGAGTAGTGTAGACAAAATAAATGCAAAGTATCGAACGCCTTTAAATTTATCTAATAATAAGAAAAAAGAGATTCGTGATAAACATAAGAAAATTGAAAAAGTCATAGAAGAATTAGAAATTGAAGATGAAAAAATTAAAAAAATTCTCTCTTCTAGTGTAATGTATGAAGAAGAGAGTAAGGAAGAGTTGTCGAATATTCTGAAACGTCAAGACGAAGTTTCAATTGCTCTTAAGAGTTATTTGAATGAATGGGAAATTCTGTCTAGTCAGATTGAGAGTTTTTAGTTTTCTTTTTTTCTTGATTTGAAAAGATTGATTTGTAATTGCCTTTCTCTAGATGAGCTTTTTTGTTCTTCGCTTCTATTATCAAAGCATAAAGGGCATGAAACACCGTCTTCATATTTTTCTGATAGTTTGTCTTCATCTGTAATAGGTTGACGGCAACCATGACATAATTCATAACTTCCATCCAGGGATTGTTCTTTTAGAGCTGTTCGTTCATCGAAGACAAAGCATTCTCCTTGCCACGTAGTATTGTCGGTTTCTTTTCTTTGATTGAGATAATTTAAAATCCCACCCTTTAACTGAAAGATATTTTCAAAACCTATGTCGCGCATATATGAGGTAGCTTTTTCACAACGGATGCCTCCAGTGCAGTATGTTGCAATTTTATTTTTCTTTTTATTCGAAAGTTGTTTTTCTATAAATAATTTAAATTCTGTGAAATTATCTGTTTCCGGATCTAATGCAGAACTGAATTTTCCAATTGATGTTTCGTATTTATTCCGTACATCAACTAAAATCACATCCTCTTGTTCAATAAACTCTTCCCATTTTTCAGGAGAAATAAAAGTTCCTGTGTTGTTTGCAAACTCCCCTAGATTTTCAAAAGTTACAATTTCTTTTTTTATTTTTACTTTCAATCGTTTGAATGGGAGCTTGTTAGTTTCGGATGGTTTCAGTTCTAAAGAGTCAAATCCAATTTCGAATAAAAGGTTCTCGAATTCTTCTATTGCTTCTTCTTTTCCGCAAACTGTTCCATTTATACCTTCTTTTGCTATTAATGTAGTTCCTAGTATCTTATGCGATTCGCAAAAACTTGTGATCTTGTTTTTTGCAGAAAGCAAGTCGCCAGATATCTCTTTAAATTGATAAAAACTAATTACATGCATTTTTTTGCCTTTGTAAAACCGAGGTATTAAAAGTCGTAATTATAATCCAATTACAATATTATCTATGTATACTATTAAAGAATATATAATTTTTAAATGGGTAAATACTTAAAGGAACTTATTTTGAGCGAACCATTATTTAACCATAGCGTTTCAGAGTTAAGTAAGCTTATTAAAAAACTTCATGTTTCTCCCGTAGAAGTATTGGATTCTTGTTTTCAGCGTATCGAAGATGTGAATGAAAGAGTCTTGGGGTTTTTGACTCTGGCAAAAGATCAGGCATACAGAGAGGCTAAAATAGCAGAGAAAGAAATAATGGAGAAGAGATACCTCGGCCCTCTTCATGGTATTCCATTTGGAGTCAAAGATATTATTGATACTGAAGGTATTCTTACCACGAGAGGTTCTTCTGTGTTTAAAGATAATATTCCTTCTAAAGATGCTTTCTGTGTTTCTAAATTAAAAGAGGCAGGAGCAGTAATGCTTGGAAAATGTCATACACAAGAGTTTGCTTCTGGCCCACTTAGTTACAATCCTTATTTTGGTACCGTCAGAAATCCTTGGGATATAACCCGCACTACTGGGGGTTCTAGTTCAGGTTCTGCAGCATCGGTATCGTCAAGAATGATTCCTTTTGCTCTTGGAACAGATACTGGAAGTTCTATTAGAGGTCCTTCAGCTCTATGTGGAATAGTAGGATTTAAGCCCACACATGGAAGGGTAAGTTTGAATGGAGTTTGTCCTAATACGTTGAGTTTCGATCATGTTGGCCCAATGACTCGTTCAGTCGAAGATGCAGCAACGATACTGGAAGCGCTCTCTGGATATGATTCGCTGGATCCGTATTCGAAAATTGTGAGTTCCTCTGAGATTTCTTCTAGCATGAAGGAGGGAATAGAAGGAATGAAGATTGGTCTTTGTCCAGATTTGTATAGCAATCATGAAGTCGATAATGAAATTTACTTTGCGTTTGAACAGATGATCCGATTTTTTGAAAAGAATGGAATAATAGTCAAAGAACTTCAAATGAACTCAATGGAGAAAGTTCAAGAAATTATAGATGTAATTATGAGTGCCGAATTTTTAGAATTCCATCTTCCGATTTTTAAGGTTCATGCTGAAGGTTATGGTGAAATTGCAAAAGCAGCAGTTGAAAGTAGGATCGGTAATGTAGGTCCAGAACAGTTAGTCCTAGCATATAGAGAAAGAGAATTGCTTAAGCGAGAAATACTTATGATGTTTGATGAAGTAGATGTGATTATGGCTCCATCTCTGCCATGTATTTCTCCGCGGATAGATAACTGGAAATCTTCGATCAATGGTAAAGAGATTGATTATAACTCCCCTGTAACGAAACCTTTTTTAACGCCGCATAATTTTACAGGTGCACCAGCCTTAGTCGTGCCAATTGGGTTGTCTTCACAAGGTTTGCCAATGTCTATGCAAATTATAGGAGATATGTGGGAAGAGGGGAAAATTTTACGTTTTGCTTATATTTTAGAAAAAGAAGATCTTTTGAATTTGGATGAAAAAACAGCTCCGTGCTAATGTTATAATTTAAAGTAAATTATTGAATATATTCTATAAAGTATTGATATTAAAACTTTTTATTTCAAAACGAATTCCTTCCATGCATTCCTCGTCTGTATTTTTTACTTGGTGTATTCCTTCTGGTTCAACATAGATCATCATACCAGAGTAACCTGATCCGGTTCTGGGAATGATATTCCCATTTTCGTCATGATATTCTGTTTTTACAAGATTATTTATTTGAAAAATACAAGGATATTTATGCGTATGTAAATTTTCCATCTCACCTGGTCTAACAATTACCTTAATTACTCGCAGTAATTCATTTTCAAATAAAATAATATGATTGTCAGGAGCAGCAGAGACAGCATCTAGTTCTTCGGATGTACCTGGTATAAATCGCGGTCTATTTTCAGTGATATCTTTGAGTACTTCATATTTCATAGCTCGATAACATCCATAGCGTCAGGATTTAATATTCTAGGACCATCTTTTTCTACTATGATCTGTGGACCAAAACATATAGCAATTCTATCTTCAAGAGCAGCTTTCACTTCTAAGGCTAAGGACATTCCTTCTTCTACAAGAAGTTCTCCTTTTGAAGTTTTACTTTCCTCGGCAATGGTTTTCCACTCTGTATTGTTTTCAATAGATCCTTCTAGAGATTTTTCTCTCCATTCGTATTGATTTGGAATATTGCCTGCACAAACATCGGTGACTGGAGGTTCAATCCCGTCTAGTCCTGTTCCATGAATTTGGGGTACTTCATGGTAATATCCTCTGGAAAGTATCGGTTCGTCTACCAATTTATTTACCTTGCTCCATTCAACTCCTGGCTTTAAAAGTTCAAGTGCTATTGTGGTTCCCTCAAGAACCGCATCTCTTAATCCTTTTGCTTCTGCATTCATTGATCCAAGAGAAATTGCGACATGTGGATGACTCCAATATCCTGCAAATCGAGTATAATGGCCTAATTGTAATATCTCACCGTTTTGAATAATTTTGTTTGTGTCACGATGATTGACAGGATAACCTTCACCAGAATTCAGAAGAGTCCAATGATCTCTGCCAAATTCCGCTCCAGCTTTCATGGATACGTAATCCATTTCTACCATAATATCTCTCTCGCGTATTCCTGGTTTTAACATTTTCAAAGCGGTATCGATTTCCATATTTGCGAGTTCGGATGCTTTTTCTATCATTGCTATTTCTTCCTTACTTTTAATCATTCTAGCTTTTGTAAGTATGTTAGTGGCATCTACAAATTTCGCTTTTGGAAGAAGAGATTTGAGATTTTGAAAAGTCATATATGGAATGCTGCCTTCTGCTGCATAACCTGCACCGATTAGACCAACAATACCTATTTTTCCACCCTCATAGCCAAGGTCTTTTATGGTGTCAGCTGCAACCACGCTGTATTTTCCTTCATGCCCTCTATAGCGAACTCCTTCCCAGCAGGTTTCAGTAAACCATTTTCCCCAGTTCTGAAGTAACCAGAAATTCATTGGATCACCTTCGAGGGGAAAAATTAAATGTCTTTCGCTATAGTCACCGTTGTCTAGCCATCGAACATTGCCGTTGGAATTATATCCTCTAGCTATAATAATCAGACAATCAATTTCACGGGCTTTCATTTCTGATCGTGCGAGTTTCCATCTTCTATCTCTTTCATTTAACGAAAGCGAGGCTCCGGGAACTAAAGTTCGTCCTTCTCTTGGAATGAATCTTGGATCTGTAAGCATATTTTAAAATCCTCTGTGCGATAGTCATTTGTTAGCAATTCATTCGGTAATATACATAAATTATTAGTAATTCATATATTTATTTATGTATATTATTTTTAATCCTTACTCCAAACCATGCTGCGATTGAAGAAAAGGTCATATAAATAAAGCAACCTAATGCAATCATTTCCATGCTGATGCCTGCATCAATTAAATATCCCATGGAAACAGGAGCAATTGCAGTAGAAAGAACCATAAAAAATGTCGCTAAAGCACGAATGCCGCCAAGGTTATTTACTCCGTATATTTCCGGCCATATAGCCCCACCTATAGTTACTCTAATTCCAACAGTCATCCCTGAAGTAAACATATACAGAACTTGTGCGATAGGTTGATTTGTTACTGCTAGTATTAGCATAGCGACACATTGCGGAATTAAAGATAAAGGAAGTATTTTCTTTGCTCCAAATTTATCTGTTACATTTCCAGTTATTAATGCTGTCAAAAGCGAGGAGACAACATACATATAAAAGGTTTGTGTGAAAACATTTAGGTCCCACCCTTTAGTATCTACTAAATGCGACATGTGGAAGAAGAAACCTGTTGTTATATAGGAAGGTGCAAGCATGAGCGGAAGTATAAGATAAAATCGAATGTCTTTAAGAACTTGTTTTCTAGTCCAACTACTGATGGGATTTGTTTTGGTAGAATTAGTAGAAATTGTTTTTCTTTTTCTTACAGGATGATTCCCAAGGAGGAAAAGTATAGTAGGTGCAATAATTATAATGGTTACAATTGAAGATGCCACCCATATTGTTTTCCAGTCTAGATAAGCGAGTAAAAAGATAGCCAAAGAAACTAGCATTCCTTGACCTAGTGGATTTCCAAAGGATACAAGACTGACGGCTTTTCCACGAGTTTCTTCGAAGTATCTTCCCATTGAGGTCACTGAGGTGTGCATCATAAGGCCTTGTCCAAAAAGACGAAGAAGAAAGAGAGATGACGTCAATAAAATGACTGAAGAAACAAAAGAGAATAGCAAACAAGCAATGGATAGTCCGATAAGTACGAAAATTGTATAATTTCGAAGATCTATTTTGTCAATAAATTTTCCGACCCAAACCAGCGTAGTAGCACTTCCTACAGTAGCAATTGCATAGATCAATCCGTAGTCTCCGTGTGACAAAGAGAAAATTGAACGTATTTCAGAACTGAATATAGAGATGTAGTACGTTTGACCGAAACATGAGAAGAAGGTAAGTAAAAAGCCGTAAAGTAAAAATCTCGGGTTTTCCGAGATGAATCTTAAGTATCCTTGTGTTACTTTTTCTGTTTTCAAATAATCGTCTCTTCCTACTAATTAAAAGTTAGTTTTAATGAAGGTTTTATGAAATGGACGCAGTAAATAAAAAAAATGTAGCTGCTCTTTCCGCCAGTCATGGTGTTAACACATTCTACCTCTTGTTTATCACGCCTATCATTCCACTAATATCTGCAGAACTTAGTTTGAGTTACTTCGAGGTAGGGTTAATCGCTTCCGTTTTTGCGTTTGCAAATGGTGTGTTTCAGTTTCCTATTTCATTTTTAGGCGATTATCTTGGTAAGTGGAGAACTATACTTGTTACTAGTCTGATGGTTCAATCTGTTCCTGTATTTTTTTATGGATTCGCACCTGATTTTTTAACCTTACTTTTTTTAGTTTTTCTAAGCGGTTTGGGTTGTTCTGCTTACCATCCTCCAGCAGTTTCTTTGTTGACCAGGGAAATGCCAAATCAAAGAGGTCTTAGTATGGCCTATTTTGCGGGTGGAGGAGAGGTCGGTAGTATTTTGACTCCATGGATTGTAAGTACAGTCGCAGTATATTTTAGTTGGAGAGTTGCATCTCATCTTGCTATTTTCCCTTCAATTATTATGGCTACTATTATTTTTATTCTTTTTAAAGATTCAAAAAGAAACGTAAGACCGATGAAACAGGCGGCACTTTCTACTTTTTTATCGTTAACTAAGAACAGACCATTAATGCTTTTGTTGTTGGTGTCAACTTTTAGAATTACTGGGTTTAGAGGATTAATGACTTTTTTGCCCTTGTTACTCGCGCAACAATTTAATTATGAAGTTCAGGCAATCGGATGGATACTTTCTGTATATTTTATTGTAGGTATTATTACTACTTTCTTGGTTGGAAAGTCCTCTGATAGGGGAGAAAAAACAAAGTATATTCTTTATCTTACATTTTTGTGCAGTATTGCTATGGCATCAATTTCTTTTGTTAGTTCAAGTATAATGATTTTATTCCCTATTTTTTTGATTGGTTCTTTTCTGACCCCAGTTCCGAGTCTTGTGTTGGCTGTTGGTACAGAGTTGGTGGATGAGGAAAAACGTGCAAGTGCGATTGGGCTCATTTATGCTGTTAATGAAATGGGATCGATGATTTCTCCTATTGTAGGAGGAGTAATGGCAGAATTATTTAATCTTCAATTTTCTTTCCTTTTATATGCCGGCTTCTTTTTTATAGCGAGTGTTATTGCAATAGTTTTGAATAGAATGAAAGTGGAACTTCAATAATCTTTAATGAGATAAGATTATTTGGTATTGAAAAAAGATTCAGCATTCTTATACGCTATTTTTTCAGCTGCCTCTTTATTTAGTGCGCCTAAAAATTTTCTGAACCTTTTAATTTGTTTTTTGAACTGTCTGATTCCTATAGTTCGGCCTCTCTGACAAAATTTCGTATCTGTGCCGACCATAAATCTATCAGGCATCTCTTCCATGAGTTTTGCCCAGTCTTCGTATGGTTCCCATTTGTTGTTGCTTGGATTCGAAAGATGAGCCCATCCTTTATGGTCTCCTTTATTTGATTTTTTGAGATTAAAATCCATCATTAGTTTCGGAAATTTCTTTAAAATGATTCTTACATTGGAAGGTGGTGTCATTGCAGAATGAGCATAAACCCATCTGAAGTTAGGGTATCTTTTAAATAGAAACTCTGCTCCACCAAATGCCATGTCATGGTATGAATCTTCATTGTCTGTATCAATTGGTTCTGTATGTAAGTTGAAGTACAGATTCTTTTTATTTGAATTGGATATTTTGTCTAGGATTTTTAGAAAAGGAGAGTAGTTTGCTGGAAAATTAATTAATGATTGATGATACCTTTTGTTGAAGTGTAAAAATGCTATCTCTCCAACTCCTGAATATAAGGGATTTTGTAAATCTCTGTTTAGTCTGGTAAAAATTTCGTTTAATTCATCTTTCAGATCATTTGCTTTAGCTTTGTTTTCGTATTGTTGATTAGCCCAGTTTGTAATGTAATGAGTACAACACAGAAGGTACATTCTTTTTCCCAATACTTTTTTAAGAGATTTTTGAACATCAACACTGTAGTTTTTCATTATTCCAGAATTTGGAACAGACATTATGGTTATCTGTGATACATTTTCTTCATCAAGAGTTTTTTTAATGGCATTTACAATACTGTTTGAAGTTTCTTCTTCGTCACAGTAACCACCTTCTCTGATCGTTAAATGTGCATGAGAATCGAAGATTTTCCCCCTGTACCGTTTTTGAACTTCTCTCGTTTCACGGTCAAGCGGAAGTACTTCTTTGCTGTATTTGAAAGTAGGTTTGAGTTTTTCTTCTGAAGAAACAATTAGGGCAGATATCAAAAAAATAGGCAAAAACGATAAAAAATAGATTTTCTTCAAGATTTAGCTCCTTTTTTCAATTTTATTCCGGACATCTTATTGAATAATTCCGCAATGCTTGAAGAATCATCGTTTACATGTCCCATACTGGCGACGGCCTGATAAAGCTGAGTTCTAAGAGCAGTCATAGGAATAGGGTGGTCTAATTCATTCGCGGTTTTTAAAATCTGATTTGCCGTTTTGATGCATTGCTGGATAGTAGATTCTGGAGAGGAATAGTTAGAGTGAAGAATTCGGTCTCCCTTTAAATCCATCTGTTTTGAATAAGCAGCTCCTTCTTTTAAAACCTCAAGCATTGTTTCTCCCTTTAAACCTCCCTTTTTTCCTAAACTAAATCCTTCACCAATGGCGGTTCTATTGATTTCGCTGATTGTATTAACGACCATTTTCATTAAAGAACCGCTACCACTAGGACCCATGTAGAATTGTTTTTTTGTGAATGTGCGAAAAATAGGAAGGCATGCATTGAACGAGTTCTTTGTTCCTCCACACATGAGTACCAATTCTTTTCTTTTAGCAACTTTTGGATTTCCGCTAACAGTAGCGTCTAAATAAGAAATGGATTGCTTCTTTAGAGTTCTAGATATTTCTTTTGTGATTTCTGGATATACGGTACTGATATCAGCGAAAATTAATTTTTTATTTATTTTTGATACTCCATTTGATCCAAAGATAGCTTCACGGACAATATCGTCGTTAGGGAGTGACGCTAAGACAATATCTGATTTTTTGGCTACTTCTTTTGGAGAAGAAAGGACCGAGCCTCCCCGTTTTTTGAATTTATTGCAGGCTATGTTGTCTGGATCATAACCAAACACTTGATATCCAGAGGCAAGGATAATCTCAGAAATGGTTCCTCCCATTTTTCCAAGTCCGATGTACCCAATTTTCTTCAAGAAATAATCTCCATCTGCTGTATCAAAATTTTAATTTATCGAAATTGGTTCAGTTCAACTACTTTGCCCATATTGGAACTTTCTAAAATAGCTTCTAGCGTAGCTATAATCTCCAAGCCTTCTTTTCCGCTTACAAGTGGAGTTTCTCTGCTAATGATGCATTCTGCGAAATGTTTAAGTTCTTCCATGACACAGTCGTTCGTTTCGATCGAAATTTCTTTTCTTGATGATTCGTCATTTGTTTGAAAGTACATCTTTTTTCCGTCATCGTAAGACCATGCATTTGCTTTAGTGCCATATACTGCAGCGCTGAGATTAAATGGAACAACAACAGATGTAGCGACATACCCAGTTTGGCCATTCTCAAATTCAAAAAGAATAGAAGTTACATCATCGAGATTTGATTTTCCGTGTAATTTTTTGCTGAATGCGGAAAGACGTTTGGCGGTGCCTACTAAATAATAAAGTAAGTCAACCATATGTATGCCCAAGGCAGTCATACCTCCTGCAGGAGATTCTAGGGGATTGTTTCTCCAGTTGTCTTTAGGTTTTTGCATAATAGGCTTGGAGTAATTTGCTTCGAGATGATGGACTACTCCAAGTTCTCCTGTATCCACTAATTCTTTTAATTTTTTATTCGCATTGATCCATCTTCTCTTATGTCCTACTTGAAGAATGATATTGTTTTCTTTCGCAACAGAAATGCAATTTTGAGCATCTTCTACATTTAATGTGAAAGGTTTTTCTATAAAAATATCTTTTTTAAATGAAGCTGCTTCGCAAACTAATTTTGCATGAGTAGAATGTGGGGTAGCGATGATTACGCCATCTATTTCGTCACTATTTAATATATCCTCTAAGGAAGAAGAAACCGCACAATGAAATTCATTTGAAAATTGTTCAGCAATCTCTTTTACAGGATCAAAACATAAAGCTAGGTCTATATTTCCAGTTTTTTGAGCTGCTCTTGCGAGTGTATGTGCCCATCTTCCTAAACCGATTGATCCTATACGAACTATATTTTCTTTCAAAACAGAAGTCTCCTAACAAATTTGAAACTAATATATAAGACTTCTGTGTAAAATAAAATATAACCTTTGGTTTTGTGAATTTTATTTTTGTTAATTATTTCTAACTAGTTTGCTATCGTTTCTTTCCTCTTATATAAAATACGGTTTTATTTGTTGAATAAGGATTTTGTATGTCCACAATAGAAAACATGGCGTCTGAGTTCTCTGATGTAATTAAGTCAAAAAGAATTTTTGCGCCTGAAGATGCTTATATGGAACATGTGGAAATTATTCTAGTTGGCAATGGTCCTTATGTTTTATTTGATTCTGGGTACAGTATCCAAAAGGATGAAGTCGTCGATTGGATTAGAAAAGAAACAAATGGAACACTTGAAAAGTTTATTTTGACTCATCAACATTACGATCATTCGGGTAATGCGAAATCTGTTTGTGATAATTTTTCAGTCCCTTGTCATGCGCATCCTATTGAGATTGACCTAGTAAAGGAAAGAGAACCAGAAATTTCCTTTATTCCTATAGAAGAGAATTTCGTTGTTAATATTGGAGAGATTAATTTGAAAGCCATATTTACACCTGGGCATTCTCCTGGACATCTTACTTTTTGGTGGGAAGAAGAGAGAATCCTGATAGGCGGAGATAATATTCTCACGGATACGACAACCGCAGTAACCCCACCTTTGGGAAACTTGGCTTTATATATTAAATCACTTGAAAAGGTTTTGGACATGGGGCCCAAATTGATTTTTCCTGGTCATGGAAAACCAATTCAAAATCCAGAAGAAAGAATCAATCACTTGCTTTCACATCGAAATAAGAGAGAGAAACAGGTTCTCGAAGTACTATTAAAGAATGACTCTACATTGGAAGAAGTAGCAAAGCATATCTACAGGAATTTAAGGGAAGATCAATTGAGATTTGGTGTGAACATGGTCAAATCCATCATAGAGAAGCTGAAGGAAGAGAAAAAAATAACTTACGAAGATGGGATTTGTAAGGTTCTGTGAAAATATAATTTTGGGAGTGCAGGTTTTGTTGACAAATTGTCATACGTTAATTCTTCGAGAAATCCTGAAGGAAACTTCGCAAGTATATGATTCTGATATCTATGTGTACAATGTGGTTCCAGATTCGTTGCCATTGTCGGAAGAATTTAATGCTAAAGAAACTCATAGATTCCAATTGCCCAAAGGAGCATATGAAAAATACCCGAAGTTGAAGTGGGTGAAATGTCATTTGATAGTCGATAATTACTGTCATTATGGGTCTATAAACAAACCTTTAGAATCATTAAGTCCAGAAGAAAAAAAAGGATACACATACCAAAAAGGAAAAGAATTAATTCCTTTTTTGGAAGAATTTTGTTCAAAATTTGACATTGATTTGGATTCCTCTACAAAGTTTTATGTTTCTCATATTCTGACAGAAATTGCGGTCGATTATTCTATATATCTTCATGATGAATCTGTTGCTAATCTATTGAATGCATCTAGGGATTCAATGGAAACTGAAATGATAAATGAACTTTGTCAGGGATTAGCTGTTTTATATGGATGTGACCCAGAAAAAATTTATAGAGCAAGAAGTGCACCAAGAAAATTTTATGGTGATTTGCATGACCTAAAACTGCTGTTTCTTGACGGAAGAGCAAAAATAATTCTAAGAAAATTAGGGTTGAAATTTTCTGAAGAAAACATAGTACTTGGCAGCAAACTAATAGAGTCCTGTTCACAAAAAACAAAAAAATTCGAAGAATTCACCGAAAAAGCAAAAAAAGAAATACTAGCCCATGTGAATGAATGGGATAATGAGGAACCATTAATCAGTGAATCCTGAAATTCAGTGATTGAAAATCTTGATTCTTGTCTTTAAATAAAATTAATTGACAGAACCTTTTAGTCCTGCGCCTGCTTTAAATTTTGGAACATTTGCTGCAGCTACTTTAATGGTTTCTCCTGTTCTTGGATTTCTTCCATCTCTTGCTGCACGTTTTGATACACTGAAAGTTCCAAATCCAGTCAAAGTTACTTTGTCACCGCTTTTTAAAGCTTTGGTTACTGTTGATACAAATGCATCAACTACAGATCCAGCTTGAGATTTGCTCATATCAGCATCACTTGCGATTGCTTCTACTAAGTCGCCTTTATTCATCTTTTTCTCCAAAAATTAATAAAATATGGACGATTAAAATCGTTTAAAAAATTAGGCGGAATATAAAGGAAATTAAAAAAACAGGGCGGGTATAATCAAATACTAACAATTAGAACGTATAAAAGCAAATGAAATTTTACGTATTCTCAGTTATATCGTAATATTGAGAAGATTTGTCAAATCAATCAACTGGTTTTTTCCGGAATTTTGTCAAATAATTCTCTGCTTAGGAAAGAATCGATCTGTAACTTAAATTCTTTCTCTATCTGATAATTTTTCTCATTTAATAAGTTATCTTTTTTCTTCGATAAAAATATAAGACTAAATAATTTATGAATTGTATATGAAAGAATATGTGGATATTTGTTGTGTTGTAGTTTGTTGAAATTGAAATTTATATTTGTGAACTTACTTTGTATATCAATTGATTCCTCAATGTTATTTCTTACGAAATACCCACCTTTGTTTAAGAAAATAGAGATATCTCTTTCAGAGATAGATTCATATTGATCAATAAGAAAGAGAATATCGTATTTCTTTGGTATTTTGAGATCTAGGATTGACTGGTCGCTAATTCTTGTGATTGCTTTGTCTAGTAAACCATTAGGGGATGGCCAACCTAATGTTCTTGTTTGGGTGTAAAAACCGTTTTGGTTTAATATTTCCGTGAATTTTTTTAATGATTCGATAAACACGTCATTTCCATTACTCTGTCTTTTCCCTAATATACATACTGTAAATTTGCTCATTTTATGCTTTCTTTTTTTGATTCATATTTTGTAAAGTACATTTTTAGTTCTGTTGCAAGTTGACATGGTATTTTTGGTTTAGCAATACTTGCTTTGTGGTTTTCCTTTTATTGGAGCACAACTTGACTAAACGTTTTTCATTATACACCTATGGGTGTCAAATGAATAAATATGATTCTGAAACAATATCGGGATATCTCGAGAAAGAAGGTTACCAACCTTCAGAGGAGGTAGGTGATTCTGATCTTGTGATTGTAAATACTTGTTCTATTCGTGAAAAAGCGGAAGATAAAGTTTACAGTCAGATTGGCAGACTAAACAAGCTGAAAAAGAAAAATCCAAATTTAAAAATTGCTGTTTGTGGATGTTTCGCAAATAGAGCAGGTGAGGAAATTGCAAAAAGAGCACAATCAGTTGATCTGATTTTTGGAACTCAAAATATTGCAAAGCTTCCAGATCTTCTTGAGCAAATGGAAGAAGGTAGGGTAGTAGATACAGAAGCCGTGATTCCAGATTTCACATCCCTTGAACCTATGAACAGAGAGAACGGAAAAAGTTGTTGGGTTAGCATTGCAAGGGGGTGTGACAATTTCTGTACGTTCTGTGTGGTGCCGTATACTCGAGGTCCAGAATGGAGTAAGCCAAGTCATCTTATAGTAGAGGAAGTAGAAAAAGCAGTTGATGAAGGATTTTTAGAAGTTACTTTGTTAGGTCAAAATGTAAATTCATATGGATTAAAGGATAAGAACGAATTAAGTTTTGGCGGATTGCTTGGAAGAATAAATGAAATAAAAGGACTGCAAAGAATTAGATTTACAACATCACATCCCCAGAATTGTGATTTGGAAATGATTGAATCAATGGCAGCGCATGAAAAAGTTTGTGAACATTTGCATCTTCCTTTTCAGTCTGGTTCAAATAATATTTTGAATAAAATGGAGAGAGGCTATACTTCTGAACAGTATCTAGAAAGAATTTCTATGTTTTATGATAAAATTCCGGAAGGAGTTCTTACTTCAGATGTTATAGTGGGATTCCCTGGAGAGACAGATAGCGATTTCGAAAAAACATTAGATGTAGTTCGTCAGTCACGCTTTGAAGGTATTTATAGTTTTAAGTATTCTCCAAGACCCGGAACACCTGCATATGGAATGGATGATTGTCTAGTTGATAATAAAGTTATAGATGAAAGATTTGAAGAGTTAGCAAACGTTCAGAAAGAAATAACAAAAGAAAATCATGATAAACTTCTTGGAAGTGTGCAAGAGGTTTTGATAGAAAAGAAATTAGAAAACAAGAAAAATTTACTAGATTGTGCTTCTTGTTGTTCGGGAGTAGTAAGTACAGAAGAAGAATTTGTTTCTTATGTTGGAAAAAATAGAGGTAGCCAACGAGTTGTTTTTCTTTCTAAGGAAAAAGATCTAAGTGTAGGTCAAATGGTTAACGTGAAGATACTACGTAGTGGAGTACAGAGTATTCAGGGTTTTTATCCAGAGCATGAAGTAGAGATGGAGTTGGTATAATGATAGAAATGAATATTAAAGGTCTAGCAGTAGATCCACTGACTAATGTCCCAATTGTAATTCTTGAAGAAACTGAAGGGGATAGGGTTTTGCCTATTTGGGTTGGATTATTTGAAGCACATGCAATTGCAAGAGAGATGGAGAATTTTGAGACTCCACGTCCTATGACACATGATTTGCTAAAAAATTTAATTACAGAATTGAATTCTCAAGTCGATCATATTTTAGTCAATGAATTAAAAGACAATACCTTTTATGCGCAAATTCATGTTTCAAGCAACGGTGCGAATTTTGTGATTGACTCCAGACCTTCAGATGCAATTGCTTTAGCGATTAGGGTTAGTTCTCCTATTTTTGTGAATGAAAAGGTTTTAGATGAAGCAAAAAGTATCGACTTTGATAAGCCAGTCAAGCTTGATGAAAATCAAGGGTTTCCTGCTGATGTGAAAGATTTTGAATCTCCAGAATCTTCTAGGAATGAAATTGAAGAAGACAAGGATCAAATTAAAGATTGGTTGAAAAATTTGAAGCCAGGAGATTTTCTGAAAGAAGATAGTTAGAAATACCCGCCTAGTTATGATTGAAGAATCAAGAATCGGAGTTTGTGTTGCGCCTTTATTTAGTTAGGCATGGTGAGACTGTTTGGAATTTCGAGAACCGTATACAAGGTGCTTCAGATGTTCCGTTGAATGACAGGGGAAGAGAGCAAGCAGAAAGTCTCGCAATAAAACTTCAGAAAATTCAATTCTTTAAAATTCTTTCGAGTCCTCTAGAGAGAGCTTTTGAAACCGCAAAGATAATTTCCCTGACTCAAGAGAGTGCTATTTCTAAAGTAGATTGTTTTGCAGAACTAGATCAGGGAAAGCTTGAAGGTTTGAAATTCAAAGAAATTCAAGAAAAATTCCCAGACTTTTCTTCCAAGTGGAGGATCGTGCCCGGAGAAGTCCGTATGCCTGGCGGGGAGACATTGAATGAGCTTCAAGAAAGAGCTTGGCAAGGAATTCAAAATATTTATGACGAGTTTTCTAATGAGGAAGAACCGATTTTGATTGTAAGTCATAATCTTGCCATAATTTGTATCCTGTCTAAAATTTTAGATGTGTCCTTAAATGAATTTAGGAAATTTAGGCAACACAATGCTTCAGTGAATATAATAGAGCATGATTCGATGCGAGGTTGGAGTGTGGTAACGATGAACGACTTATCACATCTCTCCTAGTATCTATAGAAATTGGAATAAAAATGAATGAAAAGAAGAACAAAACCTATGTTGTAAAAAGAGATGTGACTTCTAGGAAATCTTCTCTTGATTATTCTTCTGTTTTGAATTCTCAACAATATGAAGTTGTCATGGCTGGAGAAGGTCCACTCCTTGTTATTGCAGGTGCTGGTAGCGGTAAAACCCATACAATCGTATATCGCCTTGCTAGGCTTGTTGATGAAGGGGTTCCTCCAAGTGCAATACTTCTTGCCACTTTTACGAATAAAGCTGCAAAAGAAATGCTTCTTAGATCTTCAAGTCTTATTAAGGGCGATTTACGCAGTGTTTTCGGTGGGACTTTTCACCATATTGGGAATCTCATTCTTCGTCAATATGCACATCTTATAGGATTTGATAGAAATTTCTCTATTATGGATCGTGAAGATTCTTCAGACTTGATTAAAGATTGTATAGTTCAAGCGAAAGTGAATCCCAAAGACAAAAATTTTCCTAAGGCCAATGTGATTGAATCTATCCTATCATTTTCTGCGGATACTGAAATGGAAATAGCTAATCTTATTTGTAGAGATTATCCATATCTTATTGAAAATATATCAGTTATAAAAAAAATACAAGAATTATTTAAGAATAGAAAAAAAACTCTAAATATTATGGATTTCTCTGATCTTCTTACGAATACAAGTTTGCTCTTAGAGCACAATGAAGAGGTTCTGAAGGTTTTTCAGAATCGATTTAAGTACGTCTTGGTAGACGAATATCAAGATACTAATAAGATTCAAGCTAGAATTATAGATCTTTTGTCTGGAAAATGGAAAAATTTAACTGTTGTTGGTGACGATGCGCAAAGTATTTATAGTTTTCGTGGCGCCTATTTTGAAAATATTGTAACTTTTCCTGACAGATATCCTGGAACAAAAGTTTTTAAATTGGAAGAAAATTATCGTAGTACAAATCCTATACTGGAATTAGCAAATTCGTCTATTGCAAATAATGCTAAACAATATCCAAAAGAACTTCGGAGTATCAAAAAAGAAGGTGAACTGCCGGTGTTGGCATTATGTCAGGATGTTTTGCAGCAGAGTGAATTTGTGGCACAAAAAATTTTAGAACTTAAGGATGAAGGAATATCTTTATCTGATATAGCGATTTTGTATAGAGCGCACTATCACTCTATTGAATTGCAAATGGAACTTACCAGACGTTCTATTCCATTTGAGATAAGAAGTGGTCTTCGATTTAATGAGAGTAGGCATGTTAAAGATGTCATTTCTTTTCTACGTTTTGTTAATTGTCAAACAGATGAACTGGCTTGGAAACGTGCTTTGAATTTGCTTCCAGGTATTGGAAATACTACAGCCGCAAAGATATGGGATTTAGTGAGCAACTCTGATGATCCATTGCGATTAGATTTTGTTCAAGAGAATATGAC
>TARA_B100000686_G_scaffold354354_1_pt1 | contig 18341 bp, 18 predicted proteins | sample TARA_B100000686 | Tara Oceans TARA_B100000686 (sample SAMEA2622733) | marine metagenome | biome: marine biome (ENVO:00000447); feature: marine epipelagic mixed layer (ENVO:xxxxxxxxx); material: "saline water (ENVO:00002010), including plankton (ENVO:xxxxxxxx)" | depth 150 m
TCGTCAAGATGGAATTTTTTTCTTTTGAAGAAATTTGATCAGTACAGTAAATTGATATTTTTATAAATCATGTCATTACGAGATAAAATAAATGAACAGTTTAATAATGCCTTAAAGACTAAAAATAAAACTGGAATTTCTACTTTTAGGTTAATTTTAGCTGCTATAAAAGAAAGAGATATTCTCAACAGAACAGAAAATAAGAAAGAGCCTGTTAAAGATCAGGAAATTATTAAAATATTGAAAAAAATGAAAAAACAAAGACAAGATTCTATTGACCTATATGAAAAAGGAGGAAGGCAGGAATTATCCAAAATAGAAGAAGCTGAAATTAAAATAATAGATACTTTTTTACCAAAACAACTTACTGATGAAGAAACAAAAAAGATTTGTGAAGAAGTTATTAAATCTGTTGGCGCTTCAAGTGTAAAAGATATTGGAAAGATCATGGGTGCTTTAAAACAAAAACATGCCGATTCGATTGATTTTTCAAAAGTTAATCAAATGATAAAAGGAATTTTGAGTCAATGAAATATCCAAAAGAATATTTAGATGAGATTAAATTAAGACTTAGAGTTTCGCAGGTGGTTAGCAAGTCGGTTAAACTTAAAAGACGAGGCAAAGAATTTATTGGGTTATCTCCTTTTTCAAATGAAAAGACACCATCATTTACTGTCAGTGATGAAAAAGGTTTTTATCATTGCTTTAGTTCAGGAGAGCACGGAAATATTTTTGATTTTTTGATGAAAACCAAAAATTATAAATTTGGAGATGCTGTAAGAGCTCTAGCTTCTGAAGCTGGAATGGAACCTTATAGGTTTACTAAACAGGATGAAGCAAAAGAAAATAGATGGAGTATTTATAAAAAAATTTTAGACAAGTATACAAATTTATGTCATGAAATATTTAATAAAAAAAAATATCAAGAAGTTAACGAGTATTTATCAAAAAGAAAAATAACACAAAAAGAAATTGAACTTTTCAAAATAGGATATTCACCAATCGATAATAATTTTAAAGATACTTTGCTTAAGGAATTTAATGAAGAACAAATAAAAACTTCAGGGATTTATTATTTTGATGAAAGAAAAAAAGTATTTATTGATAGGTTTAAGGGTAGAATTATTTTTCCGGTTATAAATTTAAGTGGATCAATTTTTGCTTTAGGTGGAAGAACTATTTCGAAATCAACTTTTGCAAAGTATATTAATTCACCCGAAACTGAATTTTATAAAAAGGGAAATAATTTATATAATGTTAATCTTGCAAAAGAATCTAGAAACAAAAGGGAAGAAGTTTTTATAGTCGAAGGATATATTGACGTAATAACATTATATAAAAATGGCATTCAAAATGTAGTAGCAAATTTAGGTACAGCGATGACCGAAAGGCAATTAAATTTAATATGGAAATTTTTTAAAAACCCAATTATTTGTTTAGACGGTGATATTAGTGGTCAAAAAGCAGCTGTTAGAGCTGCAGAGAGATTATTTCCTTTAATGAAACCTGATTTTAATATTCATTTTTTAACATTGCCAAACAATCTAGATCCCGATTCATATATAAACAATGAAGGCAAGGAGTCATTCTTAAAACTTTCTGAAAAAAAAATTGCGATTCATGATTTTATCTGGAATTCTTACTATCAAGAAATTGATAAAAACAACCCTCATTCTCTTTCAATTTTTGAAAAAAAGATAAGAAATATTTGTGGACAAGTTGGAGACAAGATATTGGCCAAATATTTTTTGAGTAATTTTAATCAAAGAATTTTGGAACTTACCTCTACTTTAAAATACAAAAATAATAGTTTTTTAAAGTTTAGAAAAATGGACAATCCTCTTAAACAAACCAAAGATTTTTATAATGAAAAAAATAAATTTGAAGAGAGGGAGTTAAAAGAATATTCAATTATATTCATTGTCATGAACAATTTGGATATTTTCAGAAAACACATAGAACTATTTTCAGAAGTAATATTCTCCAATTCCATTTTGGGTGATTTGAAAAAAATTATAATGGATTATTTAATATCAGAAAAATTTTTTGATCTAAATAAAATTTCAAAAAAAGATTTTGATGCTAGTTTTCATAAAGTTATCGATAATATTAATAGTTATGCGCCTGTTAAAATTATTATGGAAAATAAAAGTGAAGATGAAATTTTAATAATTTTTAATGAAATAATTAGTGAAATTAATAAAATTGAATTAAAAAGAAAAATAGAATCCCTGGAAGATAAAGTTTCAGCAAATCTCGATGAAAAGCTATATTCTGAACTTTTATCTCTCAGAAACCAATTAAAAAGTGGGTAAATAAGCTATAGATTTTATTTATTTAGTAACTATATATAAATTCGCTAAAAAGCAAAAAATGGAAAACAAAATAAACAAATTAATTACCAAATCTTTTAAAAGATTATTAGATAAAGGAATTCATAGAGGATTTATTACCTACGAAGAATTAGCAAAGTCTCTCGGAAAAAGACATTATACTAGAGAGAATATTGAAAAATGTTTTTTACATATTTTTGATAATAAAGTTTGTCTCGTTGAAAAAAAATCAGATTATAAACTAATTAAAAAAAGACAAACACCTTCCAACTTAGAAGCAGCGAAAGGTTCAGACCAAGAAAAGAGCGATGATCCAATAAGAATGTATCTAAGAGAAATGGGAGGAGTAGAACTTTTATCTCGTGAAGGTGAAATTGCGATAGCAAAAAGAATAGAAGCTGGAAAAAATGTCATGACAAATGCACTTTTGCAAAGTCCTTTGACTGCAAGAAAAATATTTGAATGGAAAAACAAATTAGAAAATAACGAATTATTAGTAAGAGAAATTATAGATATAGATTCCACATATATGGATATTGATGCAGAAGGAGCTACTATAATAAAAAAACAAGGCAAACCAAATGCTAAAAAAGAAGATTCTGAAAAAAAATTAAAAGATGAAAAAAATAAAGATGAGAAAGAAGAGAAAGAGAAAGAAAGTGAATTTGCCGATGAAGAAGATGAATTTAATCCTTCCCTTGCAGCTATGGAGGAAGAAATAAGACCCCAGGTTCTTGATACTATAAATGTACTTTCTAAAAATTATATAAAATTAATTAAATATCAAAAAGAAAAATTAGATTGTGTTTTAAGTTCAAAAGAATTAACTCGATCAAAAGATACTGCTTATAAAAAAATTCAGAACGAAATAGTCGAAAAGATAAAAACTTTGCAATTAAATCCTTCTGTGCTTGAAGATTTAGTAAGAGAGCACTATCAGGAGAATAAAAAAATAGTTGCTTTAGACGGGCTGTTGATGCGATCGGCTATTGAAAATAAAATACCAAGAGAAGAATTTCTTAAATATTATATAGGTAATGAAATAAATCCCAAATTTAAATCGTTCCTTGATGAAAACCCCGTTTGGAGAAATTTTTTTAAAAAGAAAAAGAAAGAATTTAATGATGTAACCGAAAGATTAATTGAATTTAGTAATAAGATTGGCTTACCAGTTAATGAATTTAAAAATTTGGTTAGTAAAGTTCAAAAGGGTGAAAGAGAATCTAGAATAGCAAAAAAAGAAATGGTAGAAGCTAATTTAAGATTGGTAATATCTATCGCTAAAAAATATACAAACAGAGGACTGCAATTTTTAGATTTAATACAAGAGGGAAATATAGGTTTAATGAAAGCGGTTGATAAATTTGAATATCAAAGAGGATATAAGTTTTCTACCTATGCCACTTGGTGGATAAGACAAGCAATAACAAGATCAATAGCTGATCAGGCTAGAACGATTAGAATACCTGTACATATGATTGAAACAATAAATAAAATAGTGAGAACTTCACGGCAAATTTTAAGTGATTTAGGTCGAGAACCCACACCAGAAGAATTGGCAAAAAAATTAGCTATGCCTTTGGATCGAGTTAGAAAGGTATTAAAAATATCAAAAGAACCGGTATCACTCGAAACTCCTGTTGGGGACGAAGAGGATAGTAGTTTGGGAGACTTTATTGAAGATCAAAATGCTTTGCAGCCACTCGATGCTTCTATAAGGTCAAATTTGGGGGAGTCAACTACAAAAATTCTTGCCACTCTAACCCCAAGAGAAGAAAGAGTTTTAAGAATGCGTTTTGGAATAGGCATGAATACAGATCATACATTAGAAGAAGTAGGTTTGCAATTTTCAGTAACCAGAGAAAGAATAAGACAGATAGAAGCAAAAGCTCTACGTAAACTTAAACATCCGAGTAGATCAAAACATTTAAAAAGCTTTTTAGAAAAATAAAAATTTGATCTTTAATGATTAAATTACTTTGGAATACCCATAATCAAAACCAGTTAAATTTAGAAAATAGAACCAATAAAGATATTGTAGATCAAACTTGGGGAGACTATCACAAAAATAGTTCAGATAAGTGGATTTTTAATATTTTAAAAAAAATTGAATTCAAAAAAATAGAAAATCAAAATAATTTGGATAGCGGTGATATTCTTTTAGTAGTTGACTCAAGTGTAGAGAAAAAACAAGAGCTTTATTCAAAGCTAAAGCTAATATGTTCGAAAATGTTTTTAATACATCTGGGCGACGAAAGCGGTTCTTATGACCTTACCAATATATATAATAATTTTGATTTTGTATGGAGAACCTTTTGTTTAAATAAATTTTTTAATAATCCACAAGTTAATTGCATACCTATTGGCTATAAATCAGGGGTTTTTCTTAAAAAACAAAATGAAGAAAGAAAATATAAATGGACTTTTATTGGTACACCTCATAGATCAAGTAGACATGATTTATTATTTCAATTTTCTGAAATAGAGCCATCATATTGTTATAAAACAAGCAAGTTTAATGAAAAAATTATAGAAACCAATACAATGACGGAAATTTTATCTTCCACAGAATTTATTCCATGCCCAAATGGTTTTTTTCATCCAGAAACTTACAGAGTTTATGAAGCTTTAGAATGCGAATGCATTCCAATTGTAGAAAATGCATTCAAGTATTATGACCGCTTATTTCCAGACAATCCATTTATTAAGGTGGATAAATGGATCGATGCAAAACCTATTATACAAGGCTGGAATAAGGAAAAAATAAATAAAAAAAGAGAAGAATGTAAATTGTGGTGGATAAACTATCAAAATTTACTTCAAGACCAAATATATAAAAAAATCTCAAAATGAAACAAGACAATCTTTTTAAAATAGAAAAACTCATTAAAGAAAAAAAAATTGATGAAGCTCAAAATGAATTAATGAAATTAGGAAGAAATTACGATAACAATGCTGACTATCTTTATTTAAGGGCAAAAGTATTTTATTTAAATAAACTTTATTATGCAGCTATAGATGCTTTATTGATAGCTCTAGAATTTGGACAAGATGATAAAATTTATAATTTGATAGCTGAAATCTATGGAATTTTAGGTAATTACGAATTAAAAAAAAATTTTTTTAATAAAAATGAAAGATTAGAAACAAGCAAATTTCTCAAAGATCAACTTACAGGGATTTATCGAAAATAATTTTCTTTAATTTAATCAAGTTGAAAATCTTTTTTGTGGTCTATTTTATTTTGTTCATTCTGTTTTTCTTTGTACAAAATAAAGTTTTCACATATTAAAATATCTAGGTTTGTGCCCATGAAACATCTATAGGCATCTTTTATACTGCATACTATTGGCTCACCTCTTACGTTAAAAGAAGTATTAACAAGTACAGGGCAACCAGTTATTTTTTTAAAATTTTCAATCAATTTATAATATTTTGAATTAGTATTTTTATGGACCGTTTGTATTCTTGCTGAGTAATCAACATGTGTTACAGCTGGAATTTTTGATCTTTTTATATTTAATTTTTCTATGCCAAAAAGTTTTTTTTCTTCATTTGTCATTTCTCTTCTAATAGAATCTTTAACATCAGCAACCAAAAGCATGTAGGGACTATCACAATTTAAATTGAACCATTCAGATAAATCCTCTTTAATAATTGATGGAGCAAAAGGTCTAAAACTTTCCCTAAATTTTACTTTCATATTAAGATTTTTTTGCATTTTTTCTGATCTAGGGTCAGCTATTATTGATCTAGCACCCAAAGCTCGAGGACCAAACTCCATTCTTCCTTGAAACCAGCCTATAGTTTTTTCTTTAGACAGTTCTTCTGCAGCTATTTTTAACAAATTATCTTCTGTTAATTTTTCGAAATTTGCATTTAAATCTTTTAGTTCACTTTCAATTTCATTCTCATTAAAACTTGGGCCAAGATATGAGCCTTGCATTTTGTCTTCATAAGGCAGGGCACGTTTTTTTTTAAATTCTTTATGCCATAAGGCTAACGCTGCGCCTAAAGCACCCCCAGCATCTCCAGCAGCAGGCTGAATCCAAATGTTATCAAATATTTTTTCTTTTAAAATTTTTCCATTAGCAACACAATTTAAGGCAACACCTCCTGCCATACATAAATTTTTTCTACCATATTCTTTGGCTAAAGTTTTTGCTAATTTAAGCACCACTTCCTCAGTAACCGATTGAACAGATGAAGCTATATCCATGTGAAATTGAGTGAGTTCTCCTTGATCTAATAATCTTGGAGGTTGGCCAAACAAATTAGAAAATTTTTTGTTTGTCATTGTTAATCCGGTAGCGTAATTAAAATATTCCATATTTAATTTAAAGGTACCGTCATCTTTTAAGTCAATTAACTTTTCTAATATTAAATTTTTAAATTTTGGACTTCCATAGGGGGCGAGTCCCATTACTTTATACTCTGCACTATTTACTTTAAATCCAGTGTAATAAGTAAATGCGGAGTAAAGCAATCCTATAGAATGAGGAAAGTGTATTTCTTTTAACATGTCTAAATTATTTTCATTCCCTTTTGCAACCGTAGTGGTTGCCCACTCTCCAACACCATCTAATGTTAAAATAATAGCTTCCTTAAAAGGTGATGGATAAAAGGCACTTGCAGCATGACTTAGATGGTGTTCAGAAAAATAAATTTTATTAATATCTTTAAATTTTTCATCATGTTTTTGCAATTCTTTAAAAAGAACTTTTTTTTGAAACAATTTATCTCTGAGCCACAAAGGGATAGACATGGAAAATGATTTAAAACCTTTTGGCGCAAAAGATACATAGGTTTCCAGCAATCTTTCAAATTTTAAAAAAGGCTTTTCATAAAAAACTACATAATCAATTTCATGAAGTTTTAATTTTGAGTTTTGTAAAACAAAATTTACTGCATTAAACGGGTAGCTTGAATCATGTTTTATTCTGGAAAACCTTTCTTCTTGTGCTGCAGCAATTATATTTCCATCCACAACAATAGCTGCGGCGCTATCATGATAAAAAGCAGATATTCCTAAAATTGAAGTCACTTTAAAAAATTGTATAAATTATAGGTGCTAATACAGAGCCCTGACTAAGAATTATTATTCCACCAAAAAGAACTAGAACAATTAAAATAGGTATTAACCAATATTTTCTTCTAGCTTTCAAAAACTCTATAAATTCCTTTAAAAATTCCATAAATAACTTTCTCTTTAAAATAATTTACATAAGGGTATAAATAAAAGGAGCTATCGCTGATATTTCACCCAAAATAATTAGAAATCCAAAAAAAACTAATACAAACAATATTGGAAAAAGCCAATATTTTTTTCTTACACTTAAAAAGTAGATAAATTCTTTGATAAACCACATAATTAAAACTGTTGTTTCATTGTGCTAACATTTTTATCTCGTTTTATCCAATAAGATCTGGCTTTTTTATCAAATTTTACTCTTAATAAATCTTTTCCCATGATTCTCATGAACAATCCAATAGGTGTTACAACAATAAAAAAGATAACTCCCATAACTAATGGAGCAACAATAGAACCTAAGATCATACCCAGTTTAAACCACAATTTGTTTAATGGATTTAAAAGTTTTGAGTTTAAAATTCCCAAAACCAAAAATATTGTAGCAATAATTACAGACCACGTTCTTATTGATCCATCATAAATTAATGGCCACAAAGCAATACAAAGAAACAAAATAAAAAAAACTAAACCGAAACTTCTATTTGAACTGATTTTTACTTTAGTGTTATACATAATAAGTTGACTTTAGTGTTGCGCATAATAAGTTGGCAGAAATATATATTAAAGGTAAAAATATTCAATGAAAAAGATAATTTTTTACAATGTAACTTTAGTTATTTTTTTATTTTTACTAACTGATGTTTTGTTAAGTATTTTCTATTTAAAAACGGATAAAAATACTTGTTTTAATTTTAATCACAAAATAAATTTTTATGATTTAAAAAAAAACTGTTCTGCAAAAGAAAAATTTAACTCTAACCTTCCATCTGCTAATGTCACAACTTCAGATCTTGGCTTAAGAATTAATTATAAGTCAAAAAGTTTCAATTCTGAATCTAAGGTATTTTTTTTCGGCGACTCTTTTACATTTGGAGTTGGGGTAGATAATGACAAAACTTTTGTAAATATTATTGAGCAAAAGAACCAAGAGTATCAATTTTATAATTTTGCTGTACCATCATATAGTCCTTCTGTATATTTGTATCAACTTAAAACCTCAATACAAAATAATATTATACCAAAAAAAATTATTTTATTTTTAGATTTGACAGATATCTATGATGAAGGAGTTAGATGGAAATATAATGATAATAAAATGCCTTTTTTAGAAAATAAAGCTTTCGAATATATGAAAGCAAATAAAAAATTTACTGAAAAATACTTTGTTTTTTCAAAATCAATATCATCAAACATTAATAATTTTTTCAGGGAAATTAGATATAAAAGAAAAATAAATAATAATCAGGAGAATTTAGTAATCAGAAATTCTTTTCAAGCAAGCTTTACATACTTGGATAAAGAAAAATTAGACCAAAATTGGTGGAGTAAAGAAAAATTTGATAAAGGAATAACCAAAACTAAAAAAAGAATTGATGAAATTTCAAAAATTTCTCAAGATAATGAAATAGAATTTTATTTAGTAATTTATCCTTGGAAAGAGACACTGTATTATGGGCAAGAAAAATTTGATTGGGAAAATTTTGCCAATGAAATTTGTTCTCAAAATAAATGTTCTTTAATAAATTTATTTCCAATATTTGAAGAAGTTAAAAAAGAAAAAAAATTTTGGCTAAATGAGCTTTATTTTTTAAACGATCCTCATTTTAATGAAAAAGGGCATAAAGTTGTTGCAGATTTTGTAGAAGCAAAAATATTTACTAATTAATTTTTAAAATATATTTATTTTTTTTTACCAATAATAATAAAAAAACCCCCTTCTTTAATCTGTCTGTAACTAAATGCTTGAAATATTTCATCAAAAAATAAATTTAAATTTGATTGCTTTTCTTTTTTTTCAAATAACTTAGCATCATTTGTATAATTGAATGGAATTGATGAAAGAAATTCTATATTATTTTTTTCAAACCATTTATGAATTTCAGAAAGGGTATGTGTTTTTTCAGATGGATTTTTATATTGGTCTAAAAACCAAGCATATTTTTTATTTTCAGAAATATTTTTTTTAAACCTAGGGTCCATAAATTTCATTTTATCTCCAAATAAAGAAATTAGTTTCTGTCTGATTTTAGTAACTAATCTTCCATACTTATGATAAAGACCTATTATAATGATCCCGTCTTTTTTTAGTACTTTCACTAAATTAGCAAAAGCTAATTCTGGATTGATTGTATGGTGAAGAACTCCATTAGATATTACTATATCAAAGAAATTTTTTTTAAAACATAACTTGAAAATGTTCATTCTAAAGAAAAAAACATTTTTAATTGAATTTTTTTCTCTGAATTTTTCGCCTTCAATTAATGATTCTTTAGACAGATCGATTGAAAAAATTTTTCTGGAAAATCTACTTAGAAAAAGAGATAGTTGTCCAGTTCCACATCCTGCTTCTAAAATTTTACTATTCATAGGTATTTCATCATCTAATTTTTTTGCAAAAATAGATTTTGAAGCTTTATCTATAAGAGAACCGAAGTCTTCTATATCATCATAGTTAGGAAATTTTATATCATTGTAAAAATTGCTCTGTATTTCTGTTAAATCACTATCATCTTTAACATAAAGATTTGGAATATTATAAAAGTTTTCAAATATATTTTTATCTGTAGAAAAAGAATTATTTTCTAAATTAAAATTTATATTTTTATTATCTTCAGGATGAATTAAGCTTATTTCATTTAATTGATATCTTTTCATTTTAGTCAATATATCCAAAACCTTCTCGAAGAATTTTTTTTGCTACAATTTCATTTCCCATAGGGGTTAAATGTACATCATTTTTTAAATAAATTTTTTCAAGCCAGTCTTTTTGTGTTAATTTTATTTTTTCGAACTCAGGAAATAAATTAATTACGCTTTTACAATTTGATTTTTTGCATAAATTATCAGCATAATTTTCCCAATTAAATTCGGTTTGACCAAAATTCAATGTATCTGGCCATGGAAAAATTACCATATAAAGTTCTGCATTTATTTTTTTAGACAATTTACCAATTTTTTTCATTTTTTCTTCAATTTTTTTCATGCCCACTTCAACTCCACCACACGTCCAATACACTGTTTTTTTTTGTTCTGTGTTGCATCCAGTAAGTTCATCAAAATTTGTATAAATATATCCTCCTTGGTAGTTACCAAGAACAGGTTTATACTCCTTTTTTTTATCTTCTTTACTTTTAAGCTTTGATCTTAGTTTTCTTGAAAAGTGTCTTAATTTATTAGCAATTAATCTGGATCCTTTAAAGTTTGCTCTTTTAAATTTCTTGAATGAAGATTTTTCTATTAGTGCAAATTTTTCATCAAGAAAAGGCCTTCCATTAGAATCAATATTTTTCCACCTTTCGCTTTCATCAAATACATCAGTTACATCTAAAACAACAAATATTTTTTTTGGTTTCAAATTTTTATCATTTATCATTTGATTTAATTTGTACAAATATACCGAAGGGCTATAAGAAGGTACGCCAAAATTGTAAATACTGTAATTATCTATTTTTTTTTCAGCAATACCTATAAAGGTATTTTTCCAGTCCGAACCAAAGCCGAATGTTTGTGAATCTCCAAAAAAAAAAGCATTATTATTATTACTTTTATTTTTTTTCTGGCCAGAAAACCTTACTCCATTTTCATTTGTAAATACTTTAAAACTATCGATACTTGAAATGTAGCGCATTTCTGCATAACAATTTTTATAAAGCTCATAAAATAAACCATTTTCGTTGTATTTATAACATTTATATTCAACTCTATAACTGAGGAAAAAGTTACTGAATAGAATATCTGCAATAATATAAAAAATTAAAAAAAAAGATAAATTTATTAGAAATGTTTTTTTTCTCATTAAAATTAATTACCAGGGACCTTATTTATTCTTTTTAATATAATAAACAATTATACACTTCTACAATTGAATCTGATAACTTGAAACTAATCAAAAACTCAAGTAAAACCTTATTTTATACAAGGGCCTGTAGCTCAGCTGGTCAGAGCAGTACACTCATAATGTATTGGTCCCAGGTTCGAATCCTGGCGGGCCCACCAGATTTTTTTACTAAATGTTATCGCATATAAAAAAAAATTATTTGTTCTATATATTATTTTTTATAATAATAGGTGTACACCAATTCATTTTTCAAAAATTTTTTCCAAATACAAATGGTTTTGTAGGTCATGACTATGAGCAATTTATTCCAAATTTAATGTTTGGAAAAATTTGGTTTTCAAATAATTTTTTATCAATACCTTGGTTTACACCAAGTTTTTGTTGCGGAATACCTTTTTTTTCAGATCCGCAATCAATGTATTATTCAATACCACAAATTATTTTTTTAATTTTTGATCCAGTTTTATCTATAAAAATTACTTTTCTAATTTTTTCAGTAATTGGTTATTTGGGAATGTTCTTACTGATTAAAAGAAACTTTAAATTTAATCTTTATACTTCATTACTTTGCGCGAGCTTATTTCTTTTTAATGGATTTTTTATATACAGATCAATAGCAGGACACTTAGCTTATTTAAGTTATATTTTTGTTCCATTGTATTGTCACTTATTATTTGAAAGTTTTAATCATTCAAAAATAAGAAAATACACATATTTAATATTGTCCGGAATAGTATTTGCTAATTTTTTCCATTCAGGCTCTGGCCCGATAATTTTAATAATTTTCGTTAGTATTATATCTGTAATATTAATTTATACAGAATTGACAAAAAACTATAAAATTTTTATTAATTTTTTAATATCTTTAATTCTTGGGGTTTCAATTTCGTTATCTAAAATCGTCTCAAGTTTATTTTTCCTTAAAAATTTTCCAAGACAATATTTAGCTACTGAATTTATTTCTTTTTCTTCATTTATAAAAACATTTTTTTTATCTTTTTTTATTAAACCTAATCAAGAAGATTTTAATGAAAGTATAAATTCTATGTTTCCATTTGGTTTGCATGAAATGGAATACACTTTAAGTATAGTGCCATTAATTTTATTCTTATGCATTTTTTTTATTGATAAAAAATTTTTAAGAATAAATTATGAAAATTTAAGATTTGTTTCTTTATTATTTATTATTTTTTTGTTTCCTGTTTTACTAAATTTAAATTTTTTTGATCAGTTTAGAATAATTGCCAAAATACCTATTATAAATAGTACATGGGTGCAATTTCGTTGGATGGCAATATATATTATTCCAATAATAATTTTGTCTGGATTAATATTTGAAAACCTAAAAATAAGTTTTTTTAAAAAAAAATTTTTTTTATTGATTTTAATTTCAATTTTATTGACTCAAAATTATATAAAAGACAAGAGCTGGTATTTCAATGATCAAAAATACAGTTTAAAAAATGCTAAAGACTTTTCATTTCAAATGGAAAAAGGTATTAAGCCACAAATAATAGGTCCGGCAATTTTAATGGAACACTCAGGTTACCCAAAAAAATTAAATAATAAAAATGACATGTTATTTTTCTCTTATTCGCCTCTTTTATGTTATCAACCAATTTTTGGATATGGTCTTGAGAAGTTAAATTTGAAAGAGATTTCATTTACTTCAAAGCAAATTTTCAAAGACGATTCTTATATGATTTATTCTAATGCCTTAGAGACAGAAGGAGAAAATTTCATGTTTTTTAATCCAAGTTGTTTTTTACATCCAGAGGAAAATAACTGTGCGCCAGGTACCAGGTTTAAGATTTCAGAAAAAGAGAAATTGATAAAATTCATAAATTATAAAAAGTTCAATTTTAAATTAAATATAATTCAAACTTTAGCTAATTATCTAAGTATTTTAACTTTGTCAGCAGCCTTACTATTTTTATTATATAATTTTATAAAGTTTATTTATAAATTTAAAAAAAAAATTTAAAATGATTATAGATTCTTTTATTTTTTTTAACGAAAAGGAATTAGCAGAATTAAGAATAAAATATCTTAATTCAATTGTAGATTTTTTTGTTGTTGTTGAAGCAGATATAACGCATCAAGGAAACAAAAAAAAATGGAATTTTCCAAATATATTAAAAAATAATTTAAAGGAATTTTCGAATAAAATTCACTATCATCAACTAAATATTGATCAAGAAAAAATAAAAAATGAAGAAAGCTGGATAATAGAAGATGTCAAAGGAGATGATGCTTGGAGAATTGAAAATTTTCAAAGAAATTATATAAAACAAGCATGTAAAAAATTTTCAAACGAGGATATTTTAATAATCAGTGATGTGGATGAAATACCATCGAAACAAAAACTCGAAAAAATAATTTTGTCTGATTTAGAGAAAATCGCACCAATTGCATTGGAACAACATCTTTTTCATATAGACTGTAATTTTTTAAGATTAGAAAAATGGAGAGGAAGTATTGTTACCACAATGAAAATATGCAACGCCTATTCACCTCACGAACTTAGAAGAGGAAGGAATAGAATAAAACATTTTTCAGATGCTGGATGGAGCTTTTCTTCATTTGGGGGACTTTCGAAAATTAAAGAAAAACTTGAATCCATTGCTCATAAAGAATTTAATAATAATAAATTTAAAAATGCAGAACATATAATAAATTGTCAAAAAACTGGCGCAGATTTATTTAAAAAAGGAGCTCAAACAAAAAAAATAGACAAAAGTTTTTTTCCTCAAGATCTATTAGAATTAATGGAGGAAAATCCAACTTTTTATTTTGGCTAATTTTTTATGATTTATATTTCGTTGACTACCATCCCTCAGAGAATAAAAAATATAAACAAATCAATTGAATCTTTATTAAACCAAACTTTAAAACCAGATAAAATTTTTATAAATATACCTGAAAGATATTTGCGTTTTCAAGAATCGGTGCATAAAAATCAAGTGCCAAAATTTACAGATAATTCAATTGAAGTAATTAGATGTGAGGATTTTGGACCTGGAACAAAACTTTTGGGTTCTTTAGAAAAGTTGAAAAGAAATTCCTTAATTATATTAGTTGATGATGATCATATTTATGAAGATTATATGGTTGAAAAATTTAATTACTTTTATAATAAAGCACCAGAAAATGCATATAGTTTTTATGTTCATCCTTTAAAAAATTTTGGTATTGGGCAGGGGGCCGATGGTTTTGCCATTAATAGCAATTATTTAGATGGAATTAAAAAATTTTACCATGAGGTTATTAAAAACAATAAAGATTTATTTATACATGATGATTTATGGATATCTTTTTTTCTTTTTTATATTAAAAAAATAAAAATTTTGTCACTACAATCGTATTTAAAAAGAAACGAAAATAATACAAAATCATTAATTTACAAAAAACATATACAAGATAACGGTTTAATAGAAGGTTATGGAAATAATATTAATGAAGCAGTTAAGAATAGAGATATAACTGCATTAAAAAGTGTTGAGTATATGTTTGATAAAATTAAAAATTTGAAATTTTAGTTATTTATTTTCTTATTTCGTTAAAAAAATTTTTCCACTCAACCGATCTCACATTCCAAGAGTACGTTGAGTTTATTGCTTCCTGTTGTAATTTAAGTTTTTTTTGATTTTCTTCTGACCAGTAATTTTTGATAGTTTCAACGAGTGCTTTACCGTAATTTTTTTCTAAATTTTCTAAATTTCTGTCAAAATTTACGAATTTACCGAAGGGTGAACATGTTTCATATAAAGCGCCTAAGTTTGTCGTAAGCGTTTGACATCCAGCAGCCATTGCCTCTATTGCAGCAATACAGCTTGTTTCAGGCCATATACTGGGATGTGTAAAAATATGTATTTTTTTTAATAATTCAATTATTTTTGTATTTTCTAAGAAACCAAAATAATTAACATTTTTTGTATTTTTACACTCTTCAAAAATCTTTTCATAAGATTTTCCAAGCACAGAATCAAATTTTTTTCCATAAATTATTGTTGATGAACAAATATTCAGTTCAACATTTTCTAAATTTAAATTTTTAAAAATTTTTAGTAACTGAACCAAACCTCTCCATGGAGTTGTGTGATAAATTAAATTAATCTTACCTTTGGGTTTTTCTGAAGAATTTATTTTTTCAATAGCATTTCTTATAACAATAGATTTACTTTCCGGTATTTTAAATTGATAGATATGTTTTTCTAGATTCCAATTAGAATTATATACAATCCAATCTATTTTATCCAAAAAATCTTTTGAACTCAAATTTTTAGCTTCAGCTTGATTTACAAAATGATGCATCCATAGCACATTAATTTTATCTTTTTCTATCAAGTCATGATTTGCGTTGTTTAAAATAAGATTTATATCTTTAAAACTTTCATCAGGCAGATACTTAAGGAGGAGTCTCATTTGATTTTCGCTTCCTCCGAAAGAATCATTAAATAAAACAGGTCTTGATTGATCGTTATTTAATTTTTTTAGAATTCTAGATTTTTCTTCCACGATATAAGATTAACAAATTATTTTGCTATAAATTCTTTTAATGTTTCAAATAATTTTATAACATCTCCATCATTTGATTGTATTACAGAAGCGAACTGTTCTTTTTCAGCTCTTGCCAAACTTAAACCTTCAATTATTAAATCTCTTATTAATGGTTTGTCAGGATTTTTTGTATAAACTCTCCATTCAATATTTACAGCAGGTTTTTTATCAGTCGCAAGCAAAACACTTTTAACAATTGTGTACTTTTCATTTTTTACTTCTGCAGACAGGACATCTATTTTTGGATCAGAATAATCAGTTAGTCGAGATGAAAAAGTTTTTAAGAAATATTTTTCAAATAATCGGAGATATTCTTGCATTTGTTCGTCATTGAGCTCTTTTCTGTAACTTCCGAGCGTATAATATGCCACTCCTTTAATGTCTACAGTCTTTAATGCCATTTCAGATAATTTTTTTGTTTTAAATTCTTTTGAATTGGAATCCACCAGTATTTTTTTTGCTTCATCAACTATTTCTTGAATAAATTGCTTAGGATCACTGCTATAGGCAAAGCTTTTTTGGGTTAGTCCAAGAATAAGCAGCAAAACTATGAAAAATTTTTTTTTCATAAAAAATATATTTTATTAAATTAATTAGTGTCTATCTCTTCCCAGTCACTGTCGTCTTGAGTTTCGACAGCGGAAGTAGAGTTTGCTATTTTTTTCTTTCTATTTTGTAAATATAAACTCTTTAATGATGCATAAAGATCAATAGAGTTTTCTTCAAGGCTATCCCAAGATTCAATGTTTTTTGCTCTAAAATCGACAGCGCCTGCTCCTCTATAATAATAATAGTTATGTTCGGAGTAAGTGCTGTTTCCTACTATTCCATTATCTATTTCTGAGTTATGTGTTATTTGATAAACAGGATCTATAAATACATTACCAACTAAACCTATGGCATCCCTCGTAGTTGTTGGTCCTAGTATTGGAAGTACAAAATAACAACCACTATCAGCACCCCAGGCACCTAATGTTTGTCCAAAATCTTCTTTTCCTTGGTCTTCAAATCCTAATTTTGATGCCGGATCGAAAATTCCCAAAATACCTGCTGTTGTATTAATTCCAAATCTAGCTGCAGTATTTCCCGCTCTACTAAAATCTCCTTGTAAAACATTATTTGATAGAGTTAACAAAGAACGCAAGTTGTCAACAACATTTCCAGTTCCTTTTCGTACCGGAACCGGTAATGCTCTGTAGCCTTTTGCTACTGGTTCAAATAAAGCTTTATCCATAACATGGTTAAACTTAAACATAGCTCTGCTAAAACCTTCGAAACACTCTTTAGCAGTATCTTGCGATCCCGATTTGTTTAAATCCTCACTAGCCCCAGAACCAGCAATCGCATTGCTAGTCTGCAAAAGTAAGGCAAAAATGCACACATATACAAAGTTTCTTATCATTTAGGTTCTCACTCGTATGTTATATATATATTAATATCAATAACTAGTTAAAATTGTGACAACAATAAGTTGTATTTATAAAGTTTAGATTAAAATTAAACAAGATGAAAATTATTAATTATTATTCACCAAATTTTGAAAAGAAAAAAAGGTCATTAAATTTAATAAAATTCATAATAATCCACTATACCGGAATGCAATCTGAGCGAGAATCTATAAAAAGGTTATGTAATCCAAAGTTCAAAGTAAGCAGTCATTTTCTCATAAATCAAAATGGTAAAATATTTAGATTAGTTGATGATAATAGAATTGCCTGGCATGCGGGAATATCTAGCTGGGGAAAATATAAAAATTTAAATAAAAATTCAATTGGGATTGAGCTGGTAAACAAAGGACATCAATTTGGCTATACCAATTTTAGTAAAAAACAAATATCCAGTTTGATTTTAATTTGTAGAAAATTAATTAAGAAATATAAAATAAAACAAAGGAATATAGTTGGTCACTCAGATATTGCGCCACTAAGGAAAAATGATCCAGGTGAAAAGTTTCCTTGGAAACAGCTATCAAAAAAAAAAATTGGAATATGGCACAGCTGTAAATCTAATTTATTAAAAAAATTGAGAAAAATAAGAATTTCTAAAAAAAAAGATAAAGTTCAATTTACTAAAAAATTAAAAAAAATTGGATACTGTTTTCCTTTAAATAAAAAACTTTTTTTTAGTAAAGCTATTAAAGCTTTTCAGAGACATTATAGAAAAGAGCTAATTGATGGTGTAGCAGACAAAGAATGTTTGGCTATTTTGGAGAATTTATCAATTAAAATCACAAAAAACCCTTGATTTTTCATCTTTAATTCATTAATAAGACTTCTGCCAGACAATTGATTAGTCGCTTTTGTTTTATAGAACAAGAGAGGAAAGTCCGGGCTCTATAAGGACGCGGTGCCAGATAACT
>TARA_B100000686_G_scaffold337459_1_pt1 | contig 18307 bp, 15 predicted proteins | sample TARA_B100000686 | Tara Oceans TARA_B100000686 (sample SAMEA2622733) | marine metagenome | biome: marine biome (ENVO:00000447); feature: marine epipelagic mixed layer (ENVO:xxxxxxxxx); material: "saline water (ENVO:00002010), including plankton (ENVO:xxxxxxxx)" | depth 150 m
AACACCATACAATCAAGACCCGAAGTTTAAGTTTTCTCTCTTGCATCCTAAATACGTACCTACTTGGATTGGCATGGGGTTCATCTATTTATGTAAATTCCTTCCCTATAAAGTGTTAATTTACTTGGGGACACTATTTGGCTATTTGTTATATGGTGTAAGTCTTCATAGAAAACAAATTGCTGAAGCAAATATAAAACTTTGTTTTCCAGATAAGAGTCAAATAGAGATTAATGATTTAGTTAAAGACCATTTTAAAAACATAGGTATAGGTATCTTTGAGATAGCTATCGCATGGTGGTCTTCAGATAAAACTATAGAAAACCTTAAGCGAAGCTCAAAAAATTTAGATATTTTTAAAGAATTGGATAAAGAAAAAGGGGTTTTGATACTGATTAAACACTCAACTCATGTTGAATTAGACATTAGACTTATGGCTAAAGAAATAGAATTAGGGGGAATGTATAAGCCTCAATCAAATGAAGTAATGAACTATTTAATGATCAGAGCAAGAAATAAATATGTCGTGGGAGCAATACATAACCATCAAGCTAAACAAGCAATACAATGGATTAATAATGGTCAAAAGTTTTTATACGCTGCAGATCAAGATTATGGAGAAAAAAATTCGCAATTTATTCCATTTTTTGGGATAGATGCAGCAACAGTTACCTTTCCTGAGAAATTATCAAGATCAGGTGTAAAGATTGTTATGGCTAATGTAAGTAAAAATCTTGAAGGTTTTGATCTTGAATTTCATGAGATTGCTGATTACAAAGAAGAAGGGTCTGTCCTTAAAGAAGTTAATAGATTTTATGAGAAGTACATTTTAAAGTCCCCTGAAAACTTCTTATGGACCCATAGACGATTCAAATCTAGACCTCAAGGCCAAGAATCCATATATTCTGAATGGAAAAGTCGAGATAAAAGAAGAAAGAAAAAGCATCTAGCAAAGAAGTAATTTTTACTTCATTTTTTTAATTATATTAGTTGTAGACAGCCCGGGAACCATAGGAATTATTTTGACCTTACCGCCCCAAGAGTCTACATCTTTGTGGCCAACAACATCTTTAACCTTATAATCTCCACCTTTTACTAATACATCGGGCTTGATCGCTTTAATTAACTTTATTGGCGTTTCATCTTCGAAAGAAACGATCTTGTCAACACAGCGCAAAGAAGAAAGTACCTTGGCTCTGTGTTGTAAATTATTAATGGGTCTTTTTTTGCCCTTTAAGGCCTTAACTGATGAATCACTATTTAATCCCACTACTAACTCGTCTCCCATTTTTTTTGCCTGCTCTAAGTAATGAACATGACCTGCATGTAAAATGTCAAAGCAACCATTTGTAAAAACAACTTTCTTATTGTTCTTTTTAAGTATGGATGAGTATTTTTTTACTTCTCCAAGACTGAAAACTAAATCATCATCAGAAAAATGGGGTTCAATTTCTGATAAATAAGCTGTAGCAGTCCCAGATTTGCCTACAACTATTCCAGCAGCTACATTAGCAAGTTTTACAGCAGATGAAATATCAAATCCTGCAGATAAAGCAGCAGCAAGACTTGCGATAACCGTATCCCCTGCGCCCGATACATCAAAAACTTCTTTAGCTTGAGTTGGGAAATTAGATCTATCAATTTTGTTTTTTTCCTTTTTAAATAAGGTCATACCTTCAGAGCCCCTAGTTACCAAGAGAGCTCCTAAATTAAGTGACTTAATTAGAGATTTAGCTTTTGAACTTACTTCTCTCTCACTACCCACTGGTCCAACCTCTCCAATGAATTCTGAAAAGTTAGGCGTGATAATGTCTGCTCCTTTATATTTAGAAAAATTATTACCCTTAGGATCTATTAAAACCATTTTATTCAGTTTTTTGGCTTTTTTAATTAATGCAGGAATGTCTTGAAGAGTACCTTTACCATAGTCAGAAATTATTAATAAATTACTACTACTTAATCCGATAGATTTATCAAACCGTCTTTTTGCAGATTGCCAGTCATTTTTTGTGAATTCTTCTTCATTATCTACCCTTAATAATTGTTGCTTAGACGAAAGTAGCCTTAATTTAGTTATAGTTGGTAGGCTCGAATGAACTAATTCATTTTTTATCTTATTTTCTTTAATTAAATTAGAAATTTGCTTAGAAGAAGAATCTTTTCCTGTTATACCAATTAGACTAACTTTCGAGCCTAATGAAGATAAGTTCAAAGCTACATTTGCGGCTCCTCCTAATCTGATTTCTTCTTTGATAGGCTTCAAAACAGGCACAGGAGCCTCCGGAGAAACTCTGTCTACTGACCCTGATACATACCTATCTAACATCACGTCGCCAAAGACTAAGATCTTAGATTTGCTTAATAATTTTAAGTTCATAACTTAGATTTATTTATTTACTCACGAATTCATTCAATTGGTCAACGGAAGTTTAGAATAATTCCTTACTTTTATGTTTATTTTGTTAGCATTAACTGATGGTAATGAGACTAAAAATAGAACCTAACTCTATAAAAGGGTTCATTGAAGAGGAAGAAGGTGAAGCTTTATATAAATACGCTCTCGAATACTCTAAGAAAGGAAACTGTCTTGAAATAGGTAGTTATTGTGGAAAATCTGCTCTGTATATTGGGTCAGCAGTCAAACAAAATTCTAGTTTGCTTTATTCCATAGACCACCACCGAGGATCTGAAGAACAACAACCCGGAGAAGAGTATCATGATCATGAATTAATTAATGAATCTGGCGACGGTATTAACACCCTACCTTTCTTTATAGAAACAATTGAAAAGTCAGGTTTAAGAGAAACTGTTGTTCCTATTATTTCTTCATCACAAGAGGCTTACGAGGATTTAGAAGGACCCTTTAGTATGATTTTTATAGATGGAGGTCATAGCGAAGAAGCCGCTTTAACTGATTATAAACTTTGGTCGTCTAAATTAATTAAAGATGGCCTCTTGGCCATACACGATGTGTTTCCGAATCCAGATGATGGCGGAAGGCCTCCATACGATATTTATTGTATGGCATTAGAAAGTAATAATTTTGAAGAACTTAAACTAATTGGTTCTTTAGGGCTTCTAAAAAAAATAAAATAAATTCTATATCAACTCATTTAGAAATAGTCCTGATGCTTCAGTAAACTTATATATTGAGTCGGCAGCTAAAAGAACTGCCCCTGCAGTCCAAGTAGGTTTCTCTACAGGCCAGTACTTTTTATCTGGATAAACGTAGCCTGTCCAATAAAGACCATCAGCTTCGTCTCTCCATTGGTGTAAACAGTTAAATAAGGATTTCGCTTTTTCTTCTAAACCTATTCTCATTAAAGCCATCACAAGCTCACAGCTCTCAGCAATAGTTACCCAAGGCTCCTCAGAAACACATTTACAACCCATTCCTGCAACAATAAATTCATCCCATTTATCATCTATCCTTTTAAGAGAAGTTTTTTTATCTAAAACACCGCACAAGACAGGATAATACCAATCCATACTATACCGAGATTTAGTTACCCAAGTTCGATCATATCTATCAGGCCTATTAACCAAAGAATCTTTTAGAAACTCTCTTGAATCTCGTAAACTAACGGCATCTTCATTTAATAAACTATATAAATATTCTGCACACTCTAAGCTCTTATAAATAGAGCTACTTCCTGTTATCAACGAATCGTCCAAGTCAGATTTTCCTTCTTCAGAAGCCCAACAAATATCACCTTGGTCAGTTTGCATAGATAAAACAAAATCTACTGATTTCCTGACTATTGGAAAAATTGATTTTAAGAAATTATGATCTTTATATATTAGATGATGATGGAGAACTCCTGTAGATATATAAGCAATAAAATTAGTTTCTTTCCTTTTAGTAACAGGGCTAGAGTTTTTGTATTCAGCGAACCAAGAACCGTCCGATTGCTGTACTTTAGCTAACCAAAAATAAGCTTTTTCTGCTTCTTCTTTTTTTCCTCCAATTGATAAACCCATTGCGGCTTCAACATGATCCCATGGATCAAGTTTCCTATTTAATTCCCAAGGAATTGATCCATCTTTTTGTTGAACTTTAAGAATATAATTAATTGATTCTTTATAGAAATTTAGCTTTGAAGAGTTCATTATTTATAATTGCTTCCTAAAATACATGGCAACACTTTTTCCTATTAATGGTTGAAAAATAAACTCAAGAAACTTAGTTAATAAAGGTTTCTTCATGAGGTCCCACACTAAAAACTGATGATATTTCTTCACTAAAAAAGAGTTGTCTTTATTTTTCCAAAAAAGACATTGCAGCCACCAATACGGGGAATGGAGGGCATGTGCCCAATGAAAAGAAAGGTATTGCAAACCTTCATTTGTAGCCAGTTTTTTTATTTGGTTATGCCTAAATATCCGAACATGTCCACCTGGCATTTCTTGATATTCTTTACTTAACCACCAACAAATTAATTCCGGTAAGAATCTAGGAACGCTCAAAGCCAAAACTCCACCTGGCTTTAGAACTCTTATGAGTTCCTTTATTGAATCTTCAGGAGAATCTACATGCTCCAAAACTTCACTGCATATAACTGAGTCAAAAGATTCATCTTTAAAAGGCAAGGCATTTATATCCCCTGCACCAAACTGACAGATTTCTTTTTTATAAGAGACATCAAAATCATTTAATCTGTCTCTAGCTATTTTTAGGTCTTTGAAGGATAAGTCAAAACCAAAAGAGTTAACAGGCTTTTCAATATAAGCACCAATAGTATGACGACCCTCTCCACAACCCATATCTAGAAGAAGATCATCCTCCTTGAGATTTAATTTATTGAATTTAATTGTTTGCACTTTTATATATCTTCATTGTATCTTCAAAAACTTTAACGTAGTGAGAGGCTGATATTTTCCAATCGAATAAATCTTCCATTCTCTTTCTTCCTTTTAAAGACAATTCTCTCCTTTTATCTTCGTTATTGAATAAATTTATAATTTCTTTTCCAATATCTTCAGATGAACCTGATTTAATTCTAATTGCGCTATCACCAATTACATCTTTAAGTCCGCCTGAATCCGTACTAATTAAAGGAGTTCCGCAAGCCATAGCTTCACCTGCACCAAAACCAAAACCTTCATATAAAGACGGAATAACTGCTATTTGTGAGGTGTGATAAATATCTACTATATCTCCTTCAGATAGATTAGATTTAAAAGTAATTTTGTCATTAAGATCAAGGTCTTTAATTAATTGTCTTATTTTGCTTTCATTAGGAGATTTACCAATGACAATTAGATGGGCTTTAGGAAATTCTTCTAGAACTTTAGGTAATGCATCAATTAAAAACCTTAAACCCTTAAGTGGTATGTCAGCACTTGCGGTAGTAACTATTCTATTTTCTATAATCTTTTGATTTGTATCAGGTTTGAATGTATCTATATCTATTCCATTCAGAATAACCTCTATATTCTCAGGGTTTACCAGAAACTCTTCGATGGTGTCCTGTTTCGAAGGCTCACTGACACAAATAATTTTATTAAGCTTAGGGGCAACTTTCTTTTGCATGGGCAGAAAATTGTGCCATCTCCTAGAAGATAATCTTTCTTTCCAATTAGAGGCGTTTTCTATTTCTAGTTTGTGATCTTTTGTTATTGGATGATGGACAGTTACTACAAGTGGATATGATTTCTGTATTTCCAATAGAGAGTAACACAAGGATTGGTTGTCCAAAATAACGTCAAATTCTTGTTTAGATTCCTTTATGTACTTTAAAACTCTTCTTCCAAAGGTATATGGTTCTGGAAAGCCTCCAGTCATTACATTAATCCATTCGTATAAGTCTATTGGCGAAAATAGAAAACTAAACTTGAACTCCTTAATTCTGTCTTCGGATTCAAATAACTCAAGGCTAGGAATTTTTTCTAACTTAATTGAAGGATCTAACTCAGGATAAGGAGGACCAGATAAAACAGTCACCTCATGTCCAGATCTCTGTAAGGCCTTACTTAAATGTCTTATATATATTCCTTGACCTCCAGAATAGGGGTGACTCCTATAGCTTAGAATTCCTATCTTCAATTTTTACTTCCTTTTAAAACGTAATTTAAGAGCTTCTAGTAACCTCGTTGAACCTTCTAAACTTCTTAGTATCCTTTTTTTATCTTTATCAATCTTTTTAATTAGAGTGAATTTTCGTAAGTATCTTTTCGAACTATCTAAATCAAATACGACTAACCGATCTTTGCATATAAAAAAATTGGAAGATTTAGCATCCCCATGATTAAAACCTATCCATCGAATTCTCTTAAAGAAATTATATAGAGAAGAAGCTATCTTAGTAGGTTCTTCTGCATCTTGAATACTATGGTCCAAACGCTTTCCGTCAATTTCTTCAGAAACTAATATAGAATTTAAGGTTCCAAACAATCCTAATTCTTCATATATTAAAACCGGTTGCATAGTCCTAATACCTGCAGATTGAAGCCAGTGTAGAGCCTCCCAAGCATTCCTTGCTCTTGTTTTTCTTAATAATCTTCTTGTCCTATGAAAAAAATTCTTAATTCGGTATTTCTTTACGAAATAGCTCTCGCCATAAAAGTCTATTTTTACCACCAAATGACCTTTTTCATTCTTAATAACTTCTCCTCGAGTTATTAGAGCTGGTTCGTCTTTTATTAGATTCAATAAATCTTTAGAAACTTTATTTTTTAGGGCTATCCACCTGTAATCTTTCTTTAAGACTTTCTGATATAAAGATTGATTTGGTAGTGGTACCTTAGAACTAATATTTATCTCTGCTAAAAATGGTTTCATGTACATTGAGTATGCTCTATTTCTTGTCTGACTTATAAAAGTTTTATGTTTTGAAAATAGGTCTCTGAGGGTGCAATCAAAATAAATCATAAGAAATCTATAACAATCTCTTTCAGTTAATCCAAATTGGATTGCAGAATGAAAAAGACCACCAATATCCTTCACTAACCATCTTTCAGGGACTTTCTTTCTAATCTGCGCTCTATGTAAATCGATAAGTGATAGTTCTATGGAGTTAAAGTCTGTATTGGCATCTAAATGATAATGACAAAGATATAAATCCCTATGGTTAATTCCGACCCGATGTAGTTTCCTAGTTATACTAGCAATGGCAGTAAGAAGTTTATTTTTTTCAACAAAAGATAAATTTTTATGTTTGCCTTCTAAAAAGAAATCTTCTAAAGAAATTGTGTTTTTAAGCTCTTTGGTAATTAAAAATGAACTTCTGCTAGAAGGATTAAGGCCTTTTGAATAATAAGATTCAACCTTAGGTCCATTAATTCCTAACTCTTGCATACGACTAAGGGCTAAAAATTCTTGTTTAGCTCCTATAACAGGAAGTCTAAATAGAACTAGATTTTTTATTATTTCTTTCCAGCCTGCAGGGCCATGGAATTTCAAGAAGTAACTTTGATTTTTAAACTGGAATTTTTTTGTAACTCTGTTCGCATATTGTCTATAAATCTCTCCCTCTAAGTTCTTAGCTTCAAGAATAAGGTCATCTGAAGAAAATAGACCTTTCATGTCATTAGGTAAGAAATCAGCTTTACTCATTAATCCTTTTTTCGACTATATCTGCTATGAACCTAAATCTAGAGAAAAAATAGTCTCGCTTTTCCAATCCAAACATATTTTGTTTTAATTTATCTAATTTATTATTGTTACAAATTCCTAAAAGCAAACTATCAAATCTTTCTTGATTAAATTCTTCTTCTAAAACAAACCCTCCTTTACAATTTTTTACTTCTTCTGCGAAGCCTACTTCTTTACATGTTGCTACTGGTAAATGAGAAACTAAAGATTCAATAATTACATTACCAGCAGCTTCTTCTCTTGCAGGATGCAAAAGTAAATCAGAAGATTTCATTATAGAGGCAACATCATCCCTTGGCCCAAGATACTTAACCTTCTCATTTAGACCGTAGTTTTGTACTAATTCTGAATAAGGTCCAAAGTTATCTTTGCCTATTACTAATAGGGTGAAAGGAATATTGCACGAGTTTAAATTGTGTATGGATGAGATGGCCCTATCTAAACCTTTTCTATGGAAATCAGAACCAACAAATAAGGCAATTTTATCTTCAAGCTGGATATCGAAAAAACTATGGATTTCTAACGGATCATGATCATTCCAATTTGGGTCGATGCCTGGAGGGACAATAATCATCTGATTACAATCTACATGGTAAGAGTTTTTAAAATCTTCAGCTTGCTTATTATTCAAAAGAAAGACTTCCGTCGAGGCATTGCTTTCAAATACTGCTTTCTCATATTCAATAGACTGCCGGAATCTTCTAGTAAATTTAGTTATTGCGTGTTTATTTAATGACTCTTTTTTAAAACAAGAATCAGCAGCAAAGTATAAATCTAGACCGGGCATCTTATTAAAACCGAAAACTAAATCAGGCTTGTATCTTTGCAGGGCTTTCAAAGAATCACTAACAAAATTCTTATTTTTTGCAAAATTGCTAAGTCCTCTTTGCCCAATTTCTTCCACTGAAAAACCATCCGGAATACTTCCTTCCCATCTTCTTGTAAATACTTTAAATGTAATACCTCTAGACCGTAATTCCTTTCCTACTTCAAGAAAATCTCTTTGTAGCCCTCCATAAGGAAAATATCTGTAAAGAAGTATTGCTATTTTTTTTGTAGAGGTCATTTGTTAAGTCTTTCTAAGCCTTCAAGAACTTCACTTGGTTTTATGGCTATTAAAGATTCATGGTATCCACCTTCTACTGAACCTTGTCTTGTCTTCTCAAGACTATCAAACTTACTTAAAACTATATGATTAAGAATTAATGGAGGTGTAAACTTGGGAGTTGAAGGTCCATAAACCGCTACCAAAGGAGTATCTACAGCAGCAGCAATATGCATCAAGCCAGAGTCATTAGTAACAGCTTTTTTACAATGAGATATTAAGTCAATGGCGTCTAGCAAAGAGGTTTTCCCAATTAAATTATAGAAACCTTCCGAATATTCTTTATTTATTTTTGCTTCAATATGGCTTCCCGTTATCTCATCATTAATAGACCCAAAAACTAAAACATTCCATTTCTTATATAAATACTCATTACATACTTCGGCATAATAATTTGCAGGCCATTTTTTAGCAGGTCCAAATTCAGCTCCTGGGCATATTGCTAACGAAGGTTTATGACTATCAATATTAAAATCTTTTAACTTCACCTCTAAATTTTTTGAATCAATTCTCAATGAAGGAAATGGCAAGGGCTTATTTACTTCAGAAGATTTGTTTCCTAGTTTTGCAAACTGTTCAATCATCAAAGGATAACTACCTTTTTCTTTGAGTCTAAGATCATTAATAAGTCCAAACCTCATTTCTCCCACCCAACTTGTCCTTATCGGAACTTTTGCGAAAAAAGGAATTAAAGAAGATTTTAGAGAATTAGTCATTATGATTGATCTGTCATAATTTTCTTGTCTCAGTTCCTTACCAAGGTCAAATCTATCCTTTAGTTTTAGTTCACCATGTTTAAAAGGAGAAGAAATCGATCTAGAAACCTCTTTCATTCTTTCTAGTAAAGGTAAAGACCAATCAGGCGACAAAACTTCTATTCTATAATCCCGATCATCTTTTTTTAAAATCTTGTAAAGAGTTTGAGCCATGACTGCATCTCCCACCCAAGACGGTCCGACTATTAAAAATTTCATTATTGAAATACTACTCTACTAGAGTATGCCAGCCTTGGTTCGCTTCTCTGGCACCTCTGACCTGATCAAAATAAGTGCTTTGTAGTTGTTCTGTTAAAGGACCTCTTCTACCTTTTCCTATTAGTATATTATCTAAAGAATTAATAGGCACTACTTCGGCAGCAGTGCCAGTGAAGAAAGCCTCATCTGCATTAAGTACATCTTCTGATTTAATTTTTTTAATCTCATATTTGATATTAAGCTCTTTAGCTAGATCTAATATAGTCCTTCTTGTAATACCGTCTAGAGAAGCGTCTAGATCAGGTGTAATAAGGGTATCATCCTTAACTATAAAGATATTTTCTCCACTACCTTCAGCAACATTACCTTCTGCATCCAACATTAGAGCTTCGTCAAAGCCTTCAGTTAAAGCTTCATTTAAAGCAACTATTGAATGCACATAATTTCCATTAACTTTGGCAGAAGATACAGGGTTCCTTACTTGTCTAGTATAAGAAGATAATTTCACCCTTATTCCCTTCTCTCGGGCTTCAGGCTCCATATAAGATGGCCATTCCCATGCTGCTACCATGCAATGAACTTGCAAATTATCAGCCCTCAGCCCCATGCCTTCAGATCCATAAAAACACATAGGCCTAATATAGGCTTCATTTAAGTTATTTAAACTAATCACAGTTTTGTGAGCATCATTTATCTCAATCTGAGAAAAAGGTATTTTCATACTTACTGTTTTAGCAGATTTGAAGAGCCGATCAGTATGATCATCTAGTCGAAAGATAGAAGAGCCTCTAGGAGTATTATAAGCCCTAACGCCTTCAAAAACTCCTAAGCCGTAATGTAGGGTATGTGTTAACAAGTGTACATTAGCTTCTTGCCAATCTATGATTTCTCCATCAAACCAAATTGAACCTTTAATTTTAGATAAATCCACAATTCATTCCTTATATAGTATTACTATTTTATCCATATAATTTTATTTATATAGACTAAAAGGCTCTCATCAAATATATAATTCCGCCTTTATGGAACTAAATGAGAACATATTTAGAGCAAATGATATAAGAGGAGTTGCCTTTGAAGACTTAACTCAAGAGGTTGTTTTTGCTTTAGGTAGGGCATTGGGTTCTGAAAATATCTGCAGAGGATATGATGATTTCATTATTGGAAGAGATGGAAGAATTTCAAGCCCAAAGTTATTTGAATGGTTATCTGAAGGGGTTCTTTCTACTGGATGTAACTTAATAGATATAGGGATAGTCCCAAGTCCAGTTTTTTATCACTCTACCTTTACTTTGAACTGTTCAAGTGGGGTTGTGATAACAGGTAGTCATAATCCTGCAGACTATAACGGCTTTAAGATTCTATTCGATAACCAATCAACTTCCAGCGAAGAAATACAATCTATTAAGAAAAGAGTAAAAGAACAAAATTTCTTATCTGGTAAAGGAGGCATTCAATCAATAAATGTTGTAGAGAGTTATATTGATGAAGTTGTTAAAAATATAAAACTAAATCGCCATCTTAAAATTTCTATAGATTGCGGAAATGGAGCTGCAGGAGTGGTGGCAGAAAGAGTTTATAAAGGTTTAGGCTGCGAAGTTGAAGGGCTGTTTTGTAATCTTGACGGTGAATTTCCAAACCACCACCCTGACCCTTCAAAACCAGAGAATGTACAAGATCTTATTAAATCTGTTAAAAAAAATAAGTCAGATATAGGATTAGCATTTGATGGAGATGCAGATAGATTGGGAGTTATTTCTCCTTCTGGTGAAATGATTTTCCCTGATATGCAAATGATTTTGTTTAGTGAACAAATATTAAAAGAAAGTCCGAATTCTAAAATTGTATTTGATGTTAAGTGTTCGAAACTTTTAGAAGAGGCTATTTTAAAATCTAAAGGTACTCCAATAATGAGCAAAACAGGTCATACTTTCATTAAGTCTATGATAAGAAAGGAGAATGCTATATTGGGAGGTGAAATGAGTGGTCACATATTTTTTAATGATAGGTGGCCTGGATTTGATGATGGTGTATACGCTGGAGCAAGAATGTTAGAAATTTTATCTACTTCTGAAGGTAAAGATATTTTTAGTGCTTTACCAAAATTAATATCTACTCCGGAAATAAATCTAGATACAACTGACGAGGAAAAATTCTCTATTATTGAAAAATTTAAACAAATGAGTAATTTCAATGATTGCAAAATAATTGATATTGATGGAATTAGAGTTGAGTTTGATAATGGATGGGGACTTTTACGAGCTTCTAATACTTCACCTGTGTTAGTGCTTAGGTTTGAAGCTAATTCAGTTCAAGAACTAAATAATATTAAGGATAGGTTTAAAGATATTTTAAGTAAAATTGATCCAGTTTTAATTAAATTCTAAAAATGGGAATATCAGTAAAACAAGCACAAACAATATCCTCTGTTCTGAGTGAAGGACTTCCTTATATTCAAAAATTTAAAGGCAAGATTATAGTAGTAAAGTATGGTGGAGCTGCTATGTCGGATTTTGATCTAAAAAGAAATTTTACAAAAGATATAGCCTTAATGAGTCTAGTGGGGATGAAACCGGTTATTGTTCATGGAGGAGGTCCACAAATAGCTAAAGAACTTAAGAAGTCTGGAATAACTTCAAATTTTATTGGAGGACATAGAGTTACTGATAAATCTACAATGTCTGTTGTTAAAAAGATTCTAGGTAAACAAGTTAACTATGAAATAGTCAATTTAATCAAGAAGTCAGGGGGAGATTCAATGAGTTTTAATCATATAAAACCCAAGATTATCAAAGCTTCAAGGTATCTAAGCCCTGATAACAATGACTTAGGTCTTGTAGGAAAAGTAGATAGAGTTTTGGTATCTGAACTAAAAAAAGCCCTATCAGTTGGTTCCATTCCTGTTATCGCACCGATAGGAGTTAATAAGAAAGGTGACTTCTTAAATATAAATGCAGATGTTGTAGCAGGAAAGGTTGCTGAAAGATTAAAAGCCGAGAAATTAATTCTTCTTACAGACATAAAAGGGATTCTAGATCCCAAAAATAAATTGATATCTAAAATTTCTCCTCTTAGAGGAAGGCAATTAATAAAAGATAATATTATTAAAGGGGGAATGACGCCTAAACTAATTGCAGCATTAGAGGCAAAAAGAAATGGCGTAAAATCATGTCATATAATTGATGGTAGATTACCTCACGCAGTTTTACTTGAAGTTCTTACAGCTGAAGGTGTAGGAACTATGATAAGCTAAAAAAATATGACTCAATTGAAGCCCAGGCAATTAGAGATTATGCAGAATCTCGCTAAAATGCTTGGTTCAAAAGGCCCCGTAAAAGTTACTACAGCGTTGTTGGCCGCAGAGTGTTCTATAACTGAAGCAGCTTTATATAGACATTTTCCTAGTAAGAGAAAAATCTACTCTGGACTAGTAGACTTTTGCGAACAAAACTTATTTGAACTAATTGCGAATATCAATGCATCTGATGAAAAAATCTTAATAAAAACAAAGAATATTCTCTTAATGCTTGTAACTTTCTGTGAAAAAAATCCTGGACTAGCTAGACTCTTAACAAGAGAAGCCTTCTCTATTGAAGAAACTTCGCTTGATGAGAGAATTAAACTATTGATGTCTAAAATTGAGTTACAGATAAAACAGAACCTTCAAAAATTTGAGCAGGAAACTAAGAAGAAACTTTCCTTAACCACTGCATCTTCTGCTAACCTGCTTCTAGCTTGTGCTGAAGGTCTAATTCAACAGTTTGTTAGATCAGGCTTTCAGGACATACCAACCAAAAGAGCTAATGAACAATTAGATTTTCTAATAAGCTCTTTAAGCGGTTAATCTGGTATATATTCTTCTAGATAATATTCAAAGATAGTATCTGTCGTATCCTCATTAGCCCTCTTCCCTGTAGATTTATCTATCTTAATTACTGACAAGCCTTCTGGAGGTAATGCGTTGTTTTCAGGTATTACTTCAATTATTTCTTTCATGAAACTTAACCAAATAGGAAGAGCAACTGAAGAACCAAACTCCCTACTTCCTAAACTCCTGGGCTGATCAAACCCAGCCCAAACCGTTGTAACTAATGAATTGTTATAACCTGTAAACCAAGTGCTCTCGGCATCGTTAGTTGTTCCTGTTTTCCCAGCGAAATCTCTTCGTTGTAACTCAGAAACTTTTCTTGCTGTTCCTCTTATAGAGGCTTCTTGGAGAATATCAGTAATTAAAAAGGCAATCCTAGGGTCGATGACTTGTTTTAATTCTTTATTCTCCCTTTTAAATACTACTTTACCTGATCTATCTATAATTGTTTCTATAAGATAGGGTTCTATTTGCTTTCCTCCGTTGGCAAAAACTGAATAAGCTGCAGCGTTCTTTAGAGGACTCAAAGAAGCAGTTCCAAGCGATAAGGATAAATCTGCTGGTAATCTAGATTTATCGAATCCAAATCTTTGCGCATAGGAAATAGCTTTATCAACGCCTAATTCTCTTAATAGTCTTACCGAAACTAAATTCCTACTCTGCAAAAGACCTTCTCTTAATCGTGTTGGTCCATAAAATTTTCCACTTGCATTTCGCGGACGCCATTTCTCTTCCAACATTTCATCTTCAAAGATTATAGGAGCATCATTTATTAAGGTTGAGGCTGTAAAACCTTCCGAAAGGGCACTTGCATAAAGAAAAGGTTTAAAGTTTGATCCTAAAAGGGGCGAGGCTTGCTCTGCTCTATTAAACTTACTTAAATAAAAATCGTAACCCCCTACTAAAGCTTTAATTGATCCATTATTTGGATCAATTGATACTAAAGAGCCCTGTACATCAGGTATCTGAGTTAAAAATAATTCACCAGTTATATCTTCTTTTTGTATCCAAACTAAATCTCCAAAATTAAGAAGATCTTTGTAAGCTTTAGGCCTTGCCCCTCTTCGATTTTCATTAATAAATGGTCTAGCCCAATCCATCCTATCTGACCAAGGAATGGACACTATATCTCCATTTTTAATTAAAACTCTAAGTTCTTGATCTACATCTAGAACTAATCCTGGAAAACGGTTATTCGTTTCTGTAAATTCTTCTAAAGAATTAATCACTTTAGCTAAGGAAGAACCTTCAAAGTTGTCTTCATTATCTTGGCTTAAATTGACATCGACATACTTAAGCTGATCATCCAAATTCATCAAAATGAAATCTTCTGAAAATAGATCTTTCAGGTTTTCAGGTTTTCTAAAACCATGCCTCCTATCATATTCTTGCAATCCTTTTGCTATAGAAAAGTTTGCAGCTTTCTGCATGGAAGAATCTATAGAAGTGTAAACTTCATACCCTTCTGTGTACGCATTCAGACCGTATTGTTGGATCATGAACCTTCTAATAGTTTCGGATACGTATGGAGCCTCAACTTCTGAAACTAAACCATGATAAGTGGCTGTTATAGGTGCTTCTATTGCTAGATTATATTGTTCAATATGAATTAACTCGAGTTCAAGCATCCTATTTAAAATCCAATTTCTTCTAGCTAAAGCTCTTTTAGGATTTACAAGAGGGTTTATAGAAGAAGGTGCTTTTGGAAGAGCAGCGATCATCGCCCATTGAGCAAGATTTAGTTCTTTTAGAGGCTTTCCGTAATAAACCTCACTCGCTGCTGCTATTCCATAGGCTCTATTACCGAAAAATATACGATTGACATAAAATTCAAATATTTCTTCCTTGGAATACGCTCTTTCTAGCCTATAAGCTAAAAATATGTCCTTAATTTTCCTAAACAGACTGATATCTCTGCTTGTAAGATAATTACCTGCTACCTGCATTGTAATTGTACTTCCTCCGCCTTGTATACGTCCTGAGGAAAGTAATCTATAAACTGATCTTATTAATCCTGAATAACTTACTCCAGAATGTTCAAAAAAGGCATCATCTTCAGCAGCCAATACAGCGTTTACGTAATGTGTGGGTATATTTTCAAATTGAAGAGCTGTTCTCCTCTTTTCTCCAAACTCTCCAATTAACTTTAGATCTGAGGTATAAATTTTTAAAGGGACCTGAAGCTCTACATCTCTTATTTTCTCCTCGTCAGGCAATTTACTATCGATATAAATATTTAAACTTGAAACTGCCATTAAAATTAATATAACCATTATTAAGAAAGGTTTTACAAACCTCATATTTAATAAAGAAATAAAGTAAGTCATAAATTTAAAGTCAGTCAAACAGTTATAATACCCTAATGAGACTAATAATAATCGGTCCTATGGCTTCTGGTAAATCTACAGTAGGAAGAAGGCTTTCTAATAGATTAAACCTTAAATTCATAGACATAGATAAAGAGATTGAAAAATCTGCAGGCGTCTCAATATCCTGGATTTTTGATGTTGAGGGAGAAGAGAGATTTAGGGAAAGAGAGGTAAAGGAATTAGCTAAGTCTATAGATAATAGTAACTGTGTAATTTCTACAGGAGGGGGGGCTATTTTGAGCAAAGAAAATAGAGATGTTCTAAAAAAAGGTACAGTTATCTATCTCGAAACTTCAATCCAAACCCAACTAGAAAGAACTATAAATGATAAAAAAAGGCCGTTACTCCAAAATTCTAATAATAGAGAACAAACTCTCAGAGAATTAAAAAAGATCAGAGATCCATTATTTGAAGAATGTGCGAACATAACTATAAAAGAAGGCAAAAATAGTCATAATGATGTTGTTGAAGAAATTATTAATCAGTTAGATTTCAAATGAAGAAAATCAAGGTAGGAATAAAAAACAATCCTTATGAAGTAAATGTAGGTTCTAACCTTCTTAATAAAAAGAATCTAAAAGACTTAAAAGGTAAAGAAGTATTAGTCATAATAGACAATAACATACCCCCAAAGTATAAAAATTCAATTACAAGCGAATTAACAAAATTATGTAATAAATTTCATACCTTAGAGATTCACGCCTCTGAAGAAGATAAAAATGGGATAACTTTAGACAAAATACATTCTAAACTAATAAGTGAAAGGTATAGTAGAGATTGCTGCCTTGTGGGTTTAGGCGGAGGAATTGTATGTGATATTACTGGTTTTGCAGCTGCAACTTATCAAAGAGGTGTAAATTTCATTCTCTTTCCAAGCACTCTACTATCGCAAGTAGATGCATCAGTTGGAGGTAAGACTGCAATAAATCACCTTCAAGGAAAAAATTTGATTGGCGCATTTCATCAGCCCGTTAAAGTTTTTGCTGATATTGATTTTTTAGGCTCCCTTCCAAAGAATGAAATCAGTAATGGCCTTTCTGAAGTTATTAAGCACGCTTTGATAAGTGACAAAAAGTACTTTGAATGGTTGGAAGTAAATTTAGATAATATTTTTGCGTTAGATCCTCAGTCGTTAGAACATACAATTGCAAGATCCATCGAAATAAAAGCAGAGATTGTGTCTGAAGATGAAACAGAAAGAGGTATTAGAAAATATCTAAATTTTGGTCATACATTTGGGCATGCGATAGAACTGTATGGGAATTTTAAAGAATTCAGCCATGGACAATCTGTAGCAATAGGCATGCTTATGGCAATGGAATTGTCTAACATATATGAAGGCTTTTCAGAAGATGACTTAATTAGATCAAAAGATCTAATAATTAAAGCGAACCCTAGCTTAAATTTAAAAAAAGCTTTTGAAGAAAAAAGACTCATAGAAAATATGTCTGTTGATAAGAAAAAGGCAGGAGATAAACTAACTTTTATTCTTCTAAAAGAAATAGGAAAGGCAAAAATGAGAACAGATATTGCAGAAAGTCATATAGCCAAAGCTATCCGTTCATTGGTCTAGTTCTTCAAAGATAGATCAAAAAAAGGTACAATCAGTTACCTGCGCAACTCATAAAAATTTATTTTTATATTTTTTTATCAGCTTTCAAATGCTGAGAGTTTTCAACCCTTAAAAATAATAATGGAATTTAAAGCTAAAAATCCTATTTACGGTCTACCTTCAAAGAAAGGACTTTATGATCCTCAGTTTGAAAAGGATTCGTGCGGGGTAGGGCTAGTTGCCAATATTAAAGGAATCCCTTCTAGAGAAATTATGGAAGATGCTTTTCATATCAATTCCAAGATGGATCATAGGGGTGGTTGCGGATTTGAAGAAAATACAGGAGATGGAGCTGGAATCTTAATAGCTAGCCCTGATAGTTTCTTTCAAACTGAAGCAAAAAAAATTGATATTGAGCTTCCTGAGAAAGGTAAGTACGCTGTGGGGAATATATTCCTACCGCTTAGAAAGAAGGAGAGGGATAAATGCATTGAAGTTATAGAGGAAATAACTAAACAAGAAAATCAAATTCCTCTAGGGTGGAGAGAAGTTCCAGTAAATCCTGAAGAAGCAAATGTTGGTCCTGCTTCTAAAGATGCTCAACCCTTTATAGCACAATACTTTGTTGGTTCTTCGGAAGGTATAGATGAAAATGAATTTGATAGAAGACTATTTTTGATAAGGAAGCAGTTTACTCACTTATTACGAAATGATACAAGTTTAAAACAATCAAAACTTCTATACGCATGCAGTTTATCTTCGTCAATAATTGTATATAAAGGCATGCTAACCCCTTCTCAATTATTTCCTTTTTTTCCTGATCTTGAAAATAAAGACTTTAAAAC
>TARA_B100000686_G_scaffold242600_1_pt1 | contig 18297 bp, 15 predicted proteins | sample TARA_B100000686 | Tara Oceans TARA_B100000686 (sample SAMEA2622733) | marine metagenome | biome: marine biome (ENVO:00000447); feature: marine epipelagic mixed layer (ENVO:xxxxxxxxx); material: "saline water (ENVO:00002010), including plankton (ENVO:xxxxxxxx)" | depth 150 m
CCAAAAGGGATACCTGAAATGCTCGTAGCTCGGCCATGACGGTCTATCAGAGCTATTTCACTTCGAACACGATCGATGTCGAATTCTACGAAGGCCTGTGTTACTTTTTCACGAGCTTCCATCCGACTTACAAGACTCTGAAAGATTTCATTCAGAGAGAACGTTCCAGCTTCTAAACCCCGATCCAACTCTCCCAGACTCATTTCATAGATTTCCATAATTTTTTCCTTCTTTGAGCGGAAACTTCAAATACATTTTCTTTTAGTGAAACGTTAAAGCGGTAGTCTGACTTCCAGATTAATCTGGTTCGGGCAGGACTATACTTTTAGTTCGATATATAAATCCTGCAGAATCAGAAATCATTCTAAAATTAACTAACGTTTGGAGAACAGTCGCATAATCGGAGAAAAAACCCCTGAGACAGATGCTTTTTGGAAACTCGTTTGTGAAGAAAAGTTAATTACCGTTTCAGATTACCACTGCTTGACCTTTGGAGATCCCAAATATCAAGACTACAGTGATCACATAACAGAATTTGCGATCAAGAGCATCAAACGTGCAACCGCTCACCTCGCTATTGATTTCGAACTTAATAATGTAACCCGCAGACAAAAAGGCGGCTATTGGATGATCCTTTGGGAGGATCTCTCACCTGCAGTTGTCGTTGAATTAGTTAACGTCGAAGAATGTAAATTTGAAGATGTGTCAGCCGAATTCGCTGCGCGGGAAGGCGAGGGAGATGGATCTCTAGAATTCTGGAAAAAAACCCATGAAGACTACTTCAAACTTCAACTGACCGACTGGGGCCACGAGTGGTCGGATCAGCTGAGAGTCGTCCTCGAATCATTTGATGTCGTGATGGCAAATCCAGCGCGGCCTGTCTAGCTGGACGTTAACCAGCAAACTAAGTTGGTCGGCCAGCATTATTGGTTGGCGGGCCATTTCGCGGTTATTCCACTGCACGTTTAGCAGACGCGCCCTTGTATGTCGAGATCCCCGCATCGACAGCGACAGCGCTGAGGATGATAAGACCACCCCAAAGCGTAGCAGTCGTTGGAATCTCGGTCACTGTCAACCAGGCCCAGATTGGGCCCAGCACCGGTTCGAGCAGCGCCAGCAATCCCACTTGTGCTGCGGGCACGTGCCGCGCTCCGAGGATCAGCAATGTGAATCCCAAACCCACCTGGAACACCCCAAGATAAACCGAAACGCCAAAGTCCCACCAGCTTATTGAAAATTCATGAACAAAGGGGGCAGAAAGAAGCGCAGCAAAACAAGCCGCCAAGAAAAGCGCCACTAGCATATCAGGTTGCCTCGAGCGTCTCACAAGTACCACTGAAATCGCATAAGAAACCGGCAACCACAATGCGACAAGATTCCCGAGATATCGCCCTTGAGCCATCCCTGCTCCCACCATAACAATCAGTCCTAACATCGCACCACCGATCGCCACACACGTTCGAATTGGCACCCGCTCTCCCAGCAGAAACCATCCGAGTACAGCAGCTAAAAAGGGAGCCGCGCTGAAGATAAAGAGTGCATTGGCTACAGTAGTCATCAATAATGCGAATACGTAAGCAACAAATCCGCTGCCAAGGACAACCGCTAGCAGAACATCGTCCTTGGTGATCGTCTTGAAGCGTGAGACCCAAGCAGCTCGATTGAAAAGCACCAACAGCACGAATACCAGCACCGCCATACTGATAGAGCGATAGAACAAGATCTGCCAAGCATCTGCAGACTCGATGACACGAAGCCCGACTCCTGAGGTACTGAGAAAAAGTGCAGACGCTGCCACCATAAGCACCCCTCGCATGTACTGAGTCATGATACGCCTCAAGAAGAAGATGAATGATTGCGGCCGGCACCATCCAGCGTTGGTTTCTGGGCTAGCCACAGCCCCAAAACGACGAGTATCAATGACACGGCATGGAATACACCAAATTTTTCTGACAACAGCGTCACAGCCATTAAGGATGCTGAAATTGGGACGAGATTCAAAAACAACCCACAGATCCCAACGCCAATCAGCTGAACGCTCCGTATATAAAAAAGATGCGCTAAAAAGGAAGGAAACACTGTAACGAAGAAGACAATCAGCCACCCTTCAACAGAGGGCCAGAACAATTCTCCTGTGTTCAATTCGTAGGCTACTCCAAATACAGTGACAATCTGAGCCGTGATGGAAAAAAGCAATAACCCGATGATTTCATCACCATTGGATTGCTTTCGAAGCCCTAATGTGTAGGCCGAGAACAACCCACAGCCGATCAGCATATACAGATCACCAATGTTGAACTCGATTCCAACCAACCGCATTAATTGGCCGCCGGATGCAAGCACCAACACGCCGGTGAGTCCAATCAGAATTCCGACCGATTGCAAAGGCCCGATTCGGTCTTTGAAGAATAAAAATGAGCCAGCAATAACGAAAATGGGAATCGAGCCTTGAAGGATTCCGAGATTAATTGCCGTCGTATGGTGAGCCGCAATATAGAAAAACATATTGAAACCTCCCAGAGCGATTCCTCCCAGCACAAAACCTATCCAACCCGCGCAAAATAACTCTTTAGCTTCCTGTAAGCGCTTTCGAAATAAAACTAGCAGGAACATAGCTAGAATAAACCACCTGAGATGTGTCAGGAGAAATGGTGAGATGTGGCCAACAGCGAATCTGCCCGCCACCGCATTGCCGCCCCAGAATATCGTCGAAAGAGTAAGCAGGACAATTGGGCGACTCCAGAGAACGGGCAGTCCCGGCATCATTGTTCTCGCCTTAGTCTGCTATCCATCTCTTCGAGTTCACTCCATCGCTCGAGGTGTTGCTCCAGCTCCCGTTCCAGATCCGCCAACTGATCGAGCACAGGCTGGGTCTCACTGTAATCTCTCGTATAGAAGTCAGAATCTAACGTCTGGTTCCTGACTTGTTCTAGCTGCGTTTCGACCGACTCAATCACGCTGGGAAGGTCGTCGAGTTCGCGCTGCAGTTTATACGACAACTTGCGGGCTGATGCCGGGCGCGTCGGTTGGGGCGTGTCGGAGTCAGCCGGACTGCTCTGGTTTCTCTTCGCTTCTCCAGAAGCAAGCAAGCGACCCCGCTTCATCCAATCGCTGTAGTTGCCGAGATAGGGCTGGATCGACCCATCAGACTCAAACGCCAGAATACTGGTGACGGTATTATCAAGAAACGCACGATCATGACTGACCACCATCAGGGTGCCGGCGTACTCGGCAAGTTTTTCTTCGAGCACTTCCAGGGTCTCAACATCAAGATCGTTGGTGGGTTCATCCAGAATTAAAAAGTTGGCGGGCTGGGTAAAAAGGCGAGCCAAAATTACACGATTTCTCTCACCGCCAGATAAAGCGCGGACCGGCGTCAATGCGCGTTTTGCGCTGAACAGAAACCCACGCAGGTAGCCCACGACATGACGGGGTTTGCCATTCAAGGTAACGTACTCCCTTCCGTCTCCCACTATCTGGGCAACGGTCTTGTCCTGGTCAAGCTCCCGCCGGTGCTGGTCAAAATAGCCAAGCTGAATGTTCACACCCCACTTGACTGAACCCGCGTTCGGTTCGATTTCTCCCAAGAACAGTCTCAGCAAAGTACTCTTGCCAACACCGTTATTGCCGACAAGGGCTATTCTGTCGCCACGGCGAATCCGCAAAGAGAAGTCCTGGATCAGCATTGAATCGCCATACCCAAAGCTAAGGCCCCTCGCGTCCAGTACCTTACGCCCGGACTGATCAGCCTCCTCTATGTGCACCCTCGCCCGGGCATCAGGGTTGACCCGCTGTGCACGCACCTCACGCATCGCCTCCAGTGCTCGAACCCTGCCCTCGTTTCTTGTGCGCCGCGCCTTGATTCCCTGGCGGATCCAGATCTCTTCTTCCGCCAACTTGCGGTCGAACTCCGAGTTCGCCTGACGTTCCGCCGTCAGGGACTCGGCCCGACGGCGGAGAAAGTCAGCATAATCGCCTGGCCAACTGCGCAATTTTCCGCGATCAATTTCAACGATCCGGGTTGCGAGACGCTGAAGAAATGCCCGATCATGTGTAATAAACAAAACCGCTCCGGAAAAGGTCGCGAGACGGCTCTCCAGCCAGTTGATCGCCTCAAAATCAAGATGATTAGTCGGCTCGTCCAGCAGCAGCAGATCGGGCCGGGGGGCAAGTGCGCGGGCCAGTGCTGCCCGTCGACGCCAACCACCTGACAGTGTGCTAATTGGTTGCTCGGGATCCAGACCCATTTCGGTGCATATACTTTCGACCTGTTGCTGCGGATGCCACCCGCCATGCGAATCAATGTGGCTATGCAGATCCTGAAGCGCCTTGAGCCCCGCCGCATCAAGATCGACATCAGCCTGGTCGCGATACTGCTCTGTCATCTGGATGATGTCGGCCAAACCCTCGGCCACAAAATCGCCCACCTTCTGAACTTCATCGTCGGGCAGCACTTGCTCGAGTTCGGTGATGCAAAGATCTCCATGGCGGCGGACCTCGCCCTCGTCCGGCTCCTGCACTCCGGTGACGAGGCGCAGCACTGAGGTCTTGCCGGCACCGTTGCGACCCACCAGACAAACCCGCTCCGCAGGCTCAATGGAAAGCTCAGCACCACGCAGAAGTTTCCGTGGGCCAAAAGCAAGGCTGACATCGTCAAGACGAACCAGGAACATGGTCAGGAAAGATAAACCGCTGTCATGAAACTGCGGCAACAGGTCAAAAACCTATATTAACCGACCTACACCTGAGCGCGGACCGGATGCAATCTGATTCGCGAGGCCAACGCGCTACGGCGGAACGAAACCGCGGCCAACGCCCTTGATAGAGGTTGTCGAACATAATTTGTCATCTCTCATCCCGTTCGCTGATTTGACACTTCTCTTTGACCGTATTCGAGCGTAGACTTCGCGCCCGTCTCCATCGACTCCCGGGGCACTCCTGTGCGATTCGCTCTTTCCGTCCTGCGTACGCTATCGGCACTGATGATCTCAGTGACGCTACTGATGTTCGGGAACAGCATGTTCTCTACCCTGCTGGCGCTGCGCGCCAACATTGAAGGTTATCCGAATGAGATGGTCGGATTAATGGCCTCGGGATACTTCTTCGGCTTTGCGCTCGGCACCTTTCGGTCCGGGCCGCTGATCAACCGGATCGGCCATATCCGAACGTTTGCAGCACTTTCGGCGATTGCAGCGGCTTCGGCGCTGATGGTCCTCATTTTTCAGGATCCCTGGGCCTGGGTGGCACTCCGGGCCATGATGGGCGCCGCCAGTGCGGGGCTCTTCGTTGTCGTCGAGAGCTGGCTCAATAACCGCGCCACCAACAACAGCCGCGGCATTCTGCTGTCGATCTATATCATGATCGGCTATATGGCCTCTGCAGTCGGCCAACAGGCGATCAAATTTGGTGATCCAGCAAGTTTCGGACTGTTTCTGCTCGTGGGGATCGTCCTGGTTCTGTCTCTCGTTCCTGTTTCGCTGACCAAAGCAACCCACCCGGATCCAGTCGACAAACCGCTCCTTAATATTCGGACCCTATTTTCCGTTTCACCGACCGCAGTCATGGGGTGTCTCGTTGCCGGCCTCATCTCCTCCAGCTGGTGGGGTCTGGGTCCTGTCTACGCTCAGGAAATCGGTCTGACGGTTTCGCAGATTTCCGGCTTCATGACGGCAGGTCTCCTAGGCGGCATGTTTCTGCAGATTCCGATCGGGCGGCTATCGGACCGGCGTGACCGGCGACTCGTGCTCTTCGGCGTAGCGACCGGCTTGGGTATCCCCGCGACGATGTTGGTCCTGAGCGGCTTCTTCCCCGCGTGGACGCTGCTGGTCAACGCCGCGGTCTTTTTTGGTCTGAGCTCAACGCTATATCCGTTGAGTGTGGCTTACGCAAATGACTATCTCGACTCGGGCGATGTGGTCGCGGCGAGCGGGGGCTTTGTTCTGGTATTTGGTGTCGGCGCCGTCATCGGTCCTCTGGCCGCCTCGGCCGCAATGCGCTTTGCCGGACCACAAGGCATGTTCATGTTCACTATTGCTGCCGCGGCACTGCTCGTCGGATTCATCGCCTGGCGGACCCGGGTTCGACAATGGGCGCCCGTGGCGGAGAAAGAGCCTTATATTCTCCAGCCAGAAACCCCCAGCGCGGTTGGCGATCTTGACCCACGTGCTGAGGTGGATGAGTACTACGACGATGGTCCGGACACGCTCGAGACACCGGTTCCGGAAGCCAGGACCGAAAAATCGTTTTCCTTCTGGCTGGGACGCTCAGGCGAATCTGATGATGACGGCGATGTTGAGTCCGATCCGGCGAAGGATGCCAAACCCGCCGACCGCGACGAAAAGACGGCCAAAAACGAAGGGCGCGGCTGAAGGTTTTGTTTCTGGCTCCTCTACCGCTCGGAGTTCTCGTCGGCTTAAGCGCCCGAGCGGTACCTTACTGCCAGGACTTCGTAACGCCGGACCCCGCCGGGTGCCTGAAACTCAATCTCGTCATCCTGTCGCTTACCAATGAGCGCTTTGGCAATGGGTGAGCTATGTGAAATCATGCCTTCATCGATATTTGCTTCAAGTTCGCCCACGATGCGGTACGTCACCTCGCGGCCGCCTTCTTCCTCCCAAAGATCAACCCACGCGCCAAACACAATTTTGCCGCCGGCGTTGAGTCGCTCAGGATCGATAACTTCTGCAACCGCCAGTTTTGCTTCCAGATCCGCAATGCGGCCTTCGATGAAGCCCTGCTGCTCACGGGCTGCATGGTACTCGGCGTTCTCGGAAAGATCCCCATGCGCCCGCGCTTCGGCAATCGCCTCGATCACCGCAGGGCGATCGACGCGTTTAAGCTGCTGCAACTCCTCACGGAGTCGTACATCCCCTTCAACCGTCAGAAGTACTCTCATTGTGTCACGGTCTGATGCAGAGTCTGCAAGCGGTTGACGCTCATGTCATTTCCTGTCCGATGGGCTTCGCAAGCTGCCCGGGCTGCAGCCAATGTAGTGAAATAAGTCACTTTGTGTGTCAACGCCTGGCGGCGGATAGTTTCTGAATCCCGCCGACTATGCTGGCTCGCAGTCGTATTAACGATAATGTCGTACTCACCGTTTGTGATGTTGTCTACCACGTGAGGTCGTCCCTCACTGACCTTGTTGACGATACGGGCCTTCAGGCCGGCCCTGCTGAGGGTATGCGCGGTGCCTTCGGTTGCCTCGAGCGAAAAACCATTGTCGCTCAGATACCGGGCGATGTCGATCACAGACCCCTGGTCTGCAGTGCGTACACTGATGAGTGCTGTCCCTGACGCAGGAATCAAGAGCCCCGTGGCTCGCTGGGCCTTACGGTACGCGTCGCCGAAGGTCATGCCCACACCCATGACTTCCCCGGTACTTTTCATTTCGGGGCCGAGCAGCGGATCCACTCCGGGAAACTTGATAAACGGAAAAACGGCTTCTTTGACGGAAAAATAGTCTGGCCGGATCATGCCGTGAATCCCTTGATCCGACAAAAACATCCCGGCCATGACTCGCGCCCCAATCTTAGCGAGCGGACGAGTTGTTGCCTTGGAGACAAAGGGCACAGTGCGGGATGCGCGGGGATTCACCTCCAGGACATAGATATCCCGGCCTTTGACAGCGAACTGCACGTTCATCAGACCCCGCACCTTAAGCGCCAACGCCATCTCGGTGGTCTGCTGCTCCAGACTGGATTGAATCTTCTCGCTCAGAGCAAATGGGGGCAATACGCAGGCTGAGTCTCCCGAATGAACTCCGGCTTCTTCGATGTGCTCCATGATCCCGCCGATCACCACTTCTTTTCCATCACAGATGGCATCAACATCGACCTCAACGGCATCATTTAGAAACCGGTCCAGCAATATAGGTGACTCATTGGACACTTTGAAGGCATCGCGCAGATACCGGGATAATTCTTCCGGTCCGTGAACAATCTCCATGGCGCGTCCGCCCAGTACATAAGATGGCCGTACCACGAGCGGGTATCCGATCTCTCCCGCACGCTCAAGCGCCTGACCCTCAGTGGTTGCCGTACGATTCGCCGGCTGCAGCAGGCCGAGTTGGGAGATCAGTTCCTGGAAATGTTCCCGGTCTTCTGCCTGGTGAATTGAGTCGGGCGAGGTGCCGAGGATAGGCACTCCCGCTTGCGCAAGGCCTCGGGACAATTTCAACGGAGTCTGCCCTCCATACTGGACAATCACGCCTGACGGATTCTCCACCCAGCAGATCTCAAGGACATCCTCCAGCGTAAGCGGTTCAAAATAGAGCCGATCCGAAGTGTCGTAATCGGTTGAAACGGTCTCAGGGTTGCAGTTAACCATAATGGTCTGATAGCCATCCTCACGTAACGCCATCGCTGCATGGACGCAACAGTAGTCAAACTCGATTCCCTGGCCGATGCGGTTGGGTCCGCCACCCAAGACCATGACCTTGGCCTTGTCCTCAGGATGTGACTCACATTCGTCCTCGTATGTGGAATAGAGGTATGCAGTGGGGGTGGAAAACTCCCCTGCGCACGAGTCCACCCGCTTGTAGACGGGCCGAACGCCAAGTTCATACCGGCGGGAACGGACTTCTGATTCACTGACACTCATCAAATGCGCAAGGCGTGCATCTGAAAAACCGTCACGCTTGAAACGGCGCAGATCTGTGGCACTAATCTCTGACAAAGACAATTCGCTCACCTCGGCTTCCGCGGTCACCAACTCGGCAATCTGGGCGAGAAACCAAGGGTCAATCCCCGTGAGCGTCTGCACCTCATCCAATCCAAGGCCGTGCCGAAACGCGTCAGCGATATACCAGGCACGGCGCGCGCCCGGAACCCGAAGAACGCGAGTCAGATGATGGTTGTCCGAAGTCGGGTCCCACAGTGTCTCAAGACCGAGGCTGCCGATCTCGAGACTGCGCAAGGCTTTTTGGAACGACTCTTTAAACGTCCGCCCAATCGCCATCGCCTCGCCCACCGACTTCATCTGGGTGGTCAGGGTTGGATCCGCCTGGGGAAACTTCTCGAAATCAAACCGGGGAATCTTGGTAACGATGTAGTCAATAGAGGGCTCGAAGGATGCCGGCGTTGCGCCGCCCGTGATGTCATTATCGAGCTCATCCAGGGTGTATCCCACCGCAAGTTTTGCTGCAACTTTAGCGATGGGAAACCCTGTTGCCTTGGAAGCAAGCGCAGAAGAGCGTGACACCCGAGGATTCATTTCAATCACAACCATGCGGCCGCTCGCCGGGTCAATAGCGAACTGCACGTTTGATCCGCCGGTATCTACCCCAATCTCACGCAGCACGGCGATGCTCGCGTTGCGCATGATCTGGTACTCCTTATCGGTCAGCGTCAGCGCCGGCGCAACCGTGATGGAGTCTCCGGTGTGCACGCCCATCGCATCGAAATTTTCAATCGAGCAGACAATAATGCAGTTGTCGCGCTTGTCCCGCACGACTTCCATCTCGAATTCCTTCCATCCGAGAATGCACTCTTCGATCAGCAGTTCGTTGGTCGGCGAGGCATCCAGTCCACGACGGCAAATCGCTTCATATTCTTCAGTGTTGTAGGCAATCCCGCCGCCGCTGCCGCCAAGGGTAAAGGAGGGCCGGATAATGGCTGGGAAGCCAATCCGTTCCAGGACCACCGCCGCGTCCTCCATCGAATGGGCAAGATCTCCGGTGACGACATCGAGTCCGATGGCCTGCATGGCATCCCGAAACCGCTCACGGTCCTCGGCTTTATCAATCGCATCCTGGGTTGCTCCGATCATTTCAACGCCGAATTTGTCCAGCACACCGTGACGCACCAGATCCAGAGAACAGTTTAAGGCGGTCTGGCCGCCCATGGTGGGCAGCAGCACGTCGGGACGCTCTTTCTCAATGATGAGTGCAACCGTCTCCCAGGTAATCGGTTCAATATAGGTGGCGTCCGCGAACTCGGGATCGGTCATGATCGTCGCGGGATTGGAGTTCACTAAAATGACCCGATAGCCCTCCTCCCGAAGTGCCTTACAGGCCTGTACCCCGGAGTAATCGAACTCACAGGCTTGCCCGATGACGATCGGACCTGCGCCAATAACCAGCACCGAAGCGATGTCAGTTCGTTTTGGCATGGCTCGTGTCTTTTGAGTTTGCGATCAGTTTAATAAACTGATCAAAAAGAGAAACAATGTCATGGGGCCCGGGACTGGCTTCAGGATGACCTTGAAAAGAAAAGGCCGGCGCATCACGCAGTGCGATACCCTGAATGGACTGATCAAATAAAGAGCGGTGCGTCACCGTAACGCCCTGCGGCAGGGAATCAGGATCGACTGCAAAGCCGTGATTCTGGCTGGTGATCATGACCTGACTGGTCGCCAGATCCACGACGGGATGGTTCGCGCCGTGATGACCGAACTTCATCTTGAGTGTTTTTGCGCCCGCTGCGAGTCCAAGCAGCTGGTGTCCAAGGCAGATTCCGAATATCGGCACCTGGGCCTTGAGAATCTCCTGAATTGCCTTAATCGCATAGGTGCATGGCTCAGGATCCCCCGGCCCGTTCGATAAGAAGACGCCATCAGGATCTCGTGCGAGAACGGCTTCAGCGCTGGTTTCCGCCGGCACCACCTCGACCGCACAACCCCGATCGACCAGCAGGCGCAGGATATTCCGCTTTACCCCGAAATCGTAAGCCACTACCTGGAATTGGGACTTGGCCGCAGATCGGAAGCCCCCTTCCAGTTCCCAACTGCCCTCTTCCCACTTATAGGCCTTTCCAGTAGTAACCGCTTTTGCGAGATCCATCCCCTTAAGGCCGGCAAAGGCCTGCGCCTTGCCAACGGCTCCGTTCTCATCGGTGTCGCCCGCCTGCAGACAGCCGTTTTGTGCGCCTTTTTCGCGCAGCACCCGGGTTAACTGCCGTGTATCGATGTCGCTGATCCCAATGACATTTTGGCGGACCAGGAAGTCACTCAAACTTTCCTGCGAACGGAAATTGCTGAGCAGAGTCGGGTAATCGCGCACGACGAGTCCGCAAGCATAAGCCGCTTTGGCTTCCGTATCCTCGTCATTGGCACCAACGTTGCCGATATGCGGACAAGTCAACGTGACAATCTGGCACGCATATGAGGGATCCGAAACGATCTCCTGGTAGCCCGTCATCGCCGTATTGAATACCACTTCGCCCACCGTTTCACCGGCCGCGCCGATAGATCGGCCGCGAAAAACCGTTCCATCTTCAAGAGCCAGAATCGCTGGGATCACAGGATTAAACCTTTACGCGGACAAAAAAAAGGAGAGACCCCTGGGTCTCTCCTTTTTCTGAATCAGATGCTCGCTCATCTCGGGGAGAGCAGTCTATCTTCTCGCGCCTCAAACATCAATCGTTCGCAACGCCTTTCACGCCTTAAGGCCCAGCACATCCTGCATGTCGAAAAGGCCCGTAGGCTTTTCCATCAGCCATTGGGCGCAGCGCAGCGCGCCATTGGCGTAGATTTCCCGGCCCGCGGCCTTGTGGGTAATCTCCACCCGCTCCTTGGCTCCGGCAAACCACACGGTATGCTCCCCGATCACGTCAGCCGCTCGGATAGTGGAAAAGCCGATTTCCTTGTCTCTGCGGGGCCCCGTGTGACCTTGCCGCGCAAAAACCCCATGTTCGTCGAGCGTTCTGCCAAGCGTTTCGGCTACCACCTCGCCCATTTTCAGGGCCGTGCCGGAGGGCGCATCCACCTTGTGACGGTGGTGCGCCTCAACCACCTCGACATCGACGTCGTCGCCAAATGCCCTGGCTGCAAGTTCAAGCAGTCTCAAGGTGATATTGACGCCGACACTCATATTTGGCGCCCACACGACCGCAGTTTTCTCGGCAAGTTCGGCCATACGCGCCTTGTCCCTGTCGGAAAACCCGGTTGTCCCGATGACGGCCTTGCGGCCCTGATCCGCACAAAAGGCAAGATTGGATAAGGACGCTGCCGGCGAGGTGAAATCAATCAGGACGTCGAACGCCGGACCGTCAATACTGTCAGTCAGAGTCACCGGGCTTTGGTCGCTGCCCGCCGACTGGCCCACCGATTCATGACCAGGCTGCTCGAAAGCGTGTACCAGGGTAAACGACTCATGTGCTTCGCAGGCCGAAACCAGACTCTGTCCCATTCGGCCCGCAGCGCCCGCGATGGCAAGTTGAATCATGATGCTCCTCTGCTGATAAAAAAAGATCCCAGGTTTAACACAAAAGATCCTTTACCCCATCGCGCTCCTCGCACAGTTCGGCCTCGGTGACTTTCATCCGGTCCTGACTGAACTCATTGATTTCAAGATCCTGCACCACAGAGTACTTACCGTTCTTACAGGTCACCGGGAAGGAGTAGATCAGTCCGGTCTCGATTCCATAATCTCCCGTCGACGGAATCGCCATGCTGACCCAGTCATCCTGTGGCGTACCGTGCACCCAGGTACGCATATGATCAATCGCCGCTCCCGCCGCTGACGCCGCACTTGAAGCGCCACGGGCTTTGATAATCGCCGCGCCGCGCTGCTGTACCGTGGGAATAAATTCTTCCTTCATCCATGATTCATCGACGAGATCCGTCGCAGGCTTCCCACCAATCAGGGTGTGATGGAGATCGGGATACTGTGTCGCCGAGTGATTCCCCCAGATGGTTACCCGGGAGATATCTGTGGTTGCGGAGCCCGTTTTTTCCGCCAGCTGGCTGATGGCGCGATTGTGATCCAACCGGGTCATCGCCGTAAATTGAGCGGCGTCGATATCCGGAGCGTTCGCAGAAGCAATCAGGGCGTTGGTATTGGCTGGATTTCCAACAACCAGTACCCTGACATCTTTGGAGGCGGCCTCATTCAGCGCCTTGCCTTGTACCGAGAATATCCGGGCATTCTCGGTCAGCAGGTCCTTGCGCTCCATTCCCGGCCCTCGGGGGCGGGCGCCTACCAGCATGGCAACGTCGATATCCGCAAATGCAACAGCAGGATCATCGGAAGCGACGATGCCCCCAAGTAGCGGGAATGCGCAGTCATCGAGCTCCATGACTACGCCCTGAAGGGCATCCATCGCGGGGGGAATCTCAAGCAACTGCAAAATGACAGGCTGGTCGCTGCCCAGCATATCGCCCGCAGCAATCCTGAACAGCATGGCGTAACTGATCTGTCCCGCAGCACCTGTGACCGCAACCCGAACCGGCTTCTTCATCAACCACTCTCCTTATCTGGAAGTTACAAAAATATCATCAGCAAGAACTGGGGGCAGATCACACAACGCCCGCATCAATCCCAACCGGCCGCGTCGGATCGGAGTGGCTGGACGCTGATGCGACTTATGCCACTTATGCCCCGCGCGGGCAGGTCAGTTTAGTGACACAAAATGACCGGGCACACTGCGTGATTAAAAATCTCGCTGGTCGGTCCGCCAAAGACCAGTTGGCGCAGGCGGCTGCGTGTAAAAGCGCCTTTGATAATTAAATCTGCATCAAAGTCCTTTGCCTCGGAAACAATCACCTGACCCACCGTGGTGCCGGCGCTATCTTCCATTTTGGATTGCACCTTGAATCCGCTGGCCCGAAGATGTGCGGTGATCAGTTCCACGTCCGGCCCGGAAACCATGCCTCCCTCCACAGACAGCACCTGTATCGCCTCCGACCGGGCCAGCAAGGGTCTTGCCGCGCTCAATGCTCTTGCGGTCTCTGTACTGCCGTTCCAGGCCACCAGGATCCGGCGGCCAATGGTCTGGGGAATCTCATCGCTGACCAGCAGCAGGGGTCGACCACTTTCGAAAAGCAGCGCCTCAGCGGTGCTCTTCCAGTCCATGTCCCCACCGGCCAGATCGCGGTGCAGTACACTGATGCCAAAGGCCCTGGCGTACTCACCCAGTCCCTCGGGCCCGGTCCCCATCATTTCCGTCCAGCCAGCGCGCAAGCCCTCCCCCTCCAGCGAGCCCAAAGGAATTCCCCGTTCGGCGATCAGGGACCCGAAGGCCTCACGCGCGAGTGTTGCCTGCTGTCTGCCTTCTTCTTCAAAGGCGGCGAGATAGTCCCCAGGCAAAGTAATCCCTTCACCCGCAATAATCGGAAGCACCTGACGGCTGTAGGCTCCCTCAATATAGGCGCCTTCGGCTTCCGCTATGCGTTTTGCTGCATCGACCGCTGCCGCATTGGGCTGGGTGTTATTGAATGGGACCAGTATCGTGCGCAAACCAGGCATGGATTGATCTCCTCCATGGCGAAAAATATGGCCCTATTTTATCAAGGGCTTGACGAATCTGCCGGGCCAACCCGTTCCAGCAACGATTCCCCCACAAAGGTACGGCGCCAGCCACTTAGTACGCGAAGATTCCGCTTGCCCGCCGCCAGTGCGCGAATCTCGTCTCTTGGCGCGATGGCGGACGTGGGCACACCCTCGTGTTCACACACCTCGCCCAGATATTTCCATAAAGCGTTTCCCAACGCCTTTTGCGCCGCATCCGGTTTGGTTGGCCGGGGCAGCGCAACAAAGTCTGGGTCAGGCGTTTCACTCATTCGGATGACACCCAATATCTCTTCGCCCCGACGCTTCAGCGTCCCTTTTTCCAGACCCGTCACGGCCGATAAATCCTGCTGATTTTTCGGCCGCGTCCGCGCAAGCTCGATGAGCACCTCGGTAGAGACCAACCATTCGCGGGGGCGATCTTTTCTGCGGGCAAGATCCTCACGCCACCGGACCAAAGACGCCGCCACACTTTGAGATACGCGATCCATTCCTGCGCAGGCCCTGATAACTTTTTCGATGGCGGCATTTTCTGCCTTTCGCAGCGATTCTTCCGACACCAGCGCCGCGCAGTCATCAGACAGCCAGGTCTCACGCCCATGATCCCGGAGGGCTTCACACAAGGTCTCGTACAGCATCCCAAGATAGTACACATCATCCAGCGCGTACTGCACTTCTGCCTCACTCAAGGGCCGCCGGCACCATGGTGTTCTGGTAAATGCTTTTGGAAGCGCCACATCACATATATCCTTTACCATGCGGGCATAACCCACCTGCTCCCCGTATCCGCAAAATGCCGCGGCAATCTGGGTATCGAAAAATTTTCCCGGGACCACGGAAAGATGCTGCTGCAGCACTTCGAGATCCTGGCGGGCGGCGTGGAAGACCTTGACCGGCTGTGACTCACTGATCAGGGTCCGGATCCCATTCCAATCAAGTTCTACAAGCGGGTCGATACACACCGCCCGGTCGGGAGTCGACATCTGCAGCAGGCAAAGCCGGGGGAAAAAGGTCCGCACCCGTTCAAATTCCGTATCTATACCGAGCCACGGAGCGTTCTTGGCATGCGCAACCCAGGCATCCAGGTGCTCCTGACGATCTATCCAAAGGGTCTGAGTGTTCAACGGGTTATTTTGTCAACGACAGTTCAGGCATTGCTGAAGACAGGAGGAAAGCGCGCTGATGATATCATCGCGTCATCCTAATTTCTGATTAAACCTTATGGTTAGTTTCCTGCAGTTGTTCATCAATCTTTGCCTGTTTCGACACCAGGCGCAGGATGTACCGCGGTCTGAAACCCTGCTGTTGACAACAGCAGCGCTCGCGGTGATCACCAGCGCCATTAACGCAGTCCCCAATGCCGGGTTGATTCGGGGACTTTTCATGTCGGTCGGGCAGGTCCTGCTCTTCGCGCTGCTAATCAGCCTGCTTCTGCGATTTAGAAACCGCTCGGAACGCTCGACCCAGACCCTGACGGCCATGTTCGGAGCAACGACGCTGCTGCAGCTGCTTGCCCTGCCCTTTTTCGGATGGCATGAGCGCCTACTGCCGGACGGTCCGGACCCGGTGATGGTACTGACGACGCCTCTCCTCGTTGCAGCCGGCATCGCGATCTGGTCGCTCGCCGTTATGGCCTCCATTCTCCGTCAGGCGATGGAATGCGGGATGGGACTGGCGCTTTTGATCATCGTTGCCTGTCAATCAGTGATCATGGCCGCCATCATGACCCTCAGCGGCAGTCCGTCTGGTTGAATACCTCTGTCCATATCGTAGGTATCGGCGGGACGTTCATGGCCGGACTTGCGCTGATTGCCCGCGAAGCGGGCTTTGACGTCAGTGGTTGTGATCAGGGGATCTACCCCCCCATGAGTGACCTGCTGGCCTCTCAGGATATCGCGGTACAGGAAGGTTACGAGCCGGGATTTCTCGACTCAGGGACGACACCCGGCCTCTTTGTTATCGGCAATGCGTTGTCGCGGGGCAATCCTCTGGTCGAGTACATACTGAATCAGCGTCTCGCCTATACCTCGGGAGCGCGCTGGCTGCGCGAGACCATCATTCCGCAAAAGCGTGTCCTCGCGATCGCCGGGACGCACGGCAAGACCACCACCTCCAGTATCTGTGCTTTTTTGCTCGATGCATGCGGTCTGGAGCCGGGGTTCCTGATCGGAGGGCTTCCTGGAAACTTCGACGTCTCAGCACGACTTAGCGCGGGAGCGTGGTTTGTCATTGAAGCCGATGAGTACGATACGGCGTTCTTTGATAAGCGCTCAAAATTTCTTCACTATCGTCCTGATGTCCTGATGCTTGGAAACCTCGAATTTGACCACGCCGACATTTTTGACAGCATTGCCGACATCGAAAAACAGTTTCAGTATCTGCTGCGAAGTGTCCCCGCGAACGGAACCGTCGTAGTCAACGCAGATCAGCCCGAGCTCGGCAACCTGCTGGCGCGCGGCTGCTGGTCGCAGGTCATTCGCTACAGTTGCACCGACGTCCCCGCCGTCTGGCGTGCCGCCGCGCTGCAGGCGGACTGCCGGCGTTTTGATGTCTACTGCGAGGATCATCACGTTGCGACAGTCGAGTGGCCGCTGATGGGCCAACACAACCTGCAGAACGCGATCGGTGCTATTGCCGCGGCTCACGTGATCGGTGCTAAACCTGAGGACGCCTGTGCGGCACTGGCTGAATTTCAAGCGCCCAAGCGGCGGCTTGAGCGGGTCAACCCGAACTGCTCTATCGCACTTTTCGACGACTTTGCGCACCATCCCACGGCCGTACGGGAAACCCTGAAATCGCTACGGGCTTTTGACCCAGTGGGAAAATTGGTCGCCGTTCTCGAGCCACGCTCCAATACGATGAAACAGGGTGTTCAGCGATCCGAACTCGCGCAGGCACTGTCACTCGCCGACGTCGCTATCATCTGCCGCCGTGATGACCTCGATTGGGATCCCGAAGAACTGACACATTTCAAAGACGGGGATAAAATTATGGTGTGTAATTCCACTGCACAGATCGTTGATACGGTCTGTGGTGTGGTCGAATCAGGCGATCGCGTGGTCATGATGAGCAACGGTAATTTCGACGGACTGCGCGACCTACTCAATGCGCGGCTGAATTGAGCACTGTATTCCTCCCGAGGACACTTCAATGAAACAAGTTCTTAGCACTCTGGGTCTTTTTTTCCTGCTGAGCCTGCCAACAGCAGCACATGCACAAGAGTACCAACAGGATGTCAATTTCTTTGAACTTCAAGTCGCGCAGCCCGTTCATACGGGGGACAAGATAGAAGTACTTGAACTCTTCTGGTACCGCTGTCCACACTGCTACACGCTTGAGCCTTATCTAAACAAATGGCTCAAGAGCAAACCGGAGTTTGTGGAGTTTGTTCGACTCCCTGCGATACTGAATCGCTCATGGGCGTTTGATGCACGGGTCTATTACACTTTTGTCGTCCTGGGTCTAGTAGATCAACTACATGAAGCCTATTTTGAGGCGATTCATAAAGACCGGAAACGCTTCAGGAAGGCGGAACAGGTGGCGGACTGGGTTGCCGAGCAGGGGCTGGACCCGCAGCCGATATTAGATACCTTCAATTCGTTCGGTGTTGACTCGATGGTTGCGCACGCGGCGGATATGTCTGGCCGATACGACACAGATGGCGTGCCAACGATCATCATTGACGGAAAATACCGGACGAAGGTGTCCTTTGCGGGCGGCCATAACGAACTGATTGACCTGATGAATTATCTCGCCCAGCGCGCACAGACCGAACGCGCCGACTAGATCTACGGCAGATCGGCTCATCGTGGCCAGGGATCCGAGCGAATACCAGATCTTCTTTCATGTTGGTCTGGGGAAGGCAGCGTCCACCTATCTTCAGAACCGGGTCTTTCCCAGGCTGGAAAACATCCGCTATGTGCCTCGCGATCGTTACCGCGGATATCAGAGACTGATCGAGCGCACCCGGGACCCGCGCTACCTGATCTCCCGCGAAGCGGCTTACCGACTGACCCAGCGTCTGGACGAGTTCGCCGCCTTTAAAGCCGACGCACGTGTGATCCTGGTGCTGC
>TARA_B100000686_G_C16806098_1_pt1 | contig 18230 bp, 12 predicted proteins | sample TARA_B100000686 | Tara Oceans TARA_B100000686 (sample SAMEA2622733) | marine metagenome | biome: marine biome (ENVO:00000447); feature: marine epipelagic mixed layer (ENVO:xxxxxxxxx); material: "saline water (ENVO:00002010), including plankton (ENVO:xxxxxxxx)" | depth 150 m
TGGAGTATCCAAGGTGCTAGATCACTTGGACGAAAACCAGGCCTAATAGCTACTATAACTTGGCACTCATTTAGTATTTTCCTTGGATTTCTCCATGTATGAAATTTTAATAAGGTATCACTTCCGATCAGGAAATAGCAATCTTTTTTATCAAGATTAAGATTTTTTTTTATGGATTGAATAGTATCAATTGAATAAGAAATTCCTCTTCGATTTATTTCAGCATCTGACATATCAAAATTGGGATTATCTTTAATTGCTAATCGAAGCATATCTACCCTTCGGTCAACGGGAGTTATACTATTTTTATGCGGTGGTTTATAAGCAGGTACAAATAAAATCTTATCAAATACTTCTTCTTCAAATATAGTTTGAGCTATTAATAAATGACCTATATGGGGAGGATCGAATGTTCCTCCGAAAAGACAAATTTTCATTTAGATTTCCCATTTTTGGTTACCATTTTATTTGCTTCGGAAATTGAAATAAGTGCTTCGTCATAAAGATTATTTTCTTTTAGGATCTTCTCATATTTTAATAGATGACTTTTTGCATCATCAAGATTAAAGGTTCTAGCATAGGCTTTAATAGTCCATAATATAGTATCATCTGCTACATCAGTATCATAATAGATATCATTTACTCGCTGAAAAACCATTCTTGCGGATTCATATTCTTCCATTTTCATATATAAAATACCAGTTTCAAATTCTTTTTCCCCAACTTTATTTCTTAAAATATTTATAGATGATAAAACTTCATTCTTATATGAAGAATTTGGAAAATCATCCAAAAATTCTTGGAATCTTTCCAGTGCCTTTTCAGTATAGGTTTGATCATGATAGTAACTTGGTGACTCAATACGGTATGCTTCACAGATTTTAAATCTTGCTTCTTCAACAAAAGGGCTAAATGCCATTTTTCGCGTTAATTTTTCATACTCAGAAATGGCCAAAATATATTCCTTATTTAAAAAATAAGCTTCTCCAAGATAAAATTGGGCATCATCACCATATTCTGTTCCTGAGCCTTGAATTAAAATAGAAGAAAATTCATCTTGCGCACGTAAATATTTTCCATTTTCAAGAAATTTAATTGCTTGATCAAACCTTTCTTCAATTGTACTATCTAAACCAACTTTTGTACTAGAACAATTGAAAATTCCAAAAATTAGAGTGCATAAATAAAGGATTTTAAATATTTGGATCATTTTAAAATAAAATTGTAAATGATAATCCTCCTACCCCTGCAAAATTTTTAGGATTATATAGTAAACTAAAGTCCATATCAATCTTATTAGATTGTTTTACCTTATCAATGGATTTTCTTTGATTGGATAATACAGCATCCATTCCACTTAAAATATGGTTAAACATAAGTGCACTAATACTAAACTTGGCAATGCTTAACCACTCATTAGATTCTTGTCGTTGATTAAGGTAATTATTTTTATATGGAGTTTTGATTACGATTTCTACGGTGTCACCTACATCTTTTTCTTCCCAATACCAATCACTACTGGCATCAGACCAGCCACCAAGAAATTGATCGTATTTACCTATATTTTCATAAAAGTGTCTATCACGTGCAATAGTAACTTCACTGCTCTCTGCCCAATATGGATAGACTTCCAAACTATCAGAACTAACAAAAGGACCATATTGTTCTTTTAATGCTCCATCCAGTACTAATATTAAATCGTGTGTTCCAGTTAAATTCATCAATGCTGAAAATTGACTCCAGCGTCTGCCATTATTTTCTATGCTTGGCGGAGATAATTTATTTGAAACCCAATTTCCCAAGGTCCAATTCTTATCTGCAAATGACTGAAATTCATCCTTTATAGTTTCTGCTCGGTTATTGCACATCGCCCATGTCAAAATGCTAGTTAATTCAATTCCTAGGAATGCTCCTGATTTCCAGATTGGTTCACTATTATAATATTGTCCTGCACCTGGTAAAATCAAAGACATCAGCAAAGGTTTTCCAGGATATTCCACAATTTTATTTTCTTTAGTGATAATAGAAACTGTATCTTCTTGATTAGGACTAATATTATTAATCCCCTTTGCAATCCCTACTGAATTAATTAGCAATACAATTGAGTTAAAAATCAAATAATATTTTAAAATATACTCTAGGTTCTTTTTCATAGATAGTCTGACTGTTATTTAAAACATGTTTATTTCTTGCAATATCCAACGGTTGGTGATATTCCGCTTCTATTGCAGTAGGGAAATTATAAAAAGAAAAGCCATTCATCCGCCATTGAATTCCAAATGATTTTTTCCATACATTATCATCTATTGAAGACCAAGCATCTCCAATTTGGAAAATAGCACCAATTGTACTATTTTGAAAAATCGTCCACATTACAGGATAATGTTTCTCTTTGAACAGCGGAATTCTAATTGAATATTCAGCCAATGCTTTTCTTGTACCTTGGATACTGTAAAATGGATATCCTTTTAATCCAGGAAGACCTCCAAGATAAAAATGAAAAAAAGAATCTACATTATTATCAGAAATCCATCCTGCTTCGGTCTTTATAGACATAGTCCATCTTTCTAACCAGGGTAATTTACAATGATATGAAAATCCGAGCTGTATTCTAGCCAAATCATAATCCACAAAATTTTCGGTTAAAGTACCTGAATTAGAAAAGTTTAAACCTTTTATAAATTTATTCTTCTCAAAATCAGTATTAAACCAAATTGTAAATCCATTTGATGGATTTATATTAGTATCCAATCGATTTTTCACAACATCTATCTTCCAATAAGTACTTAAGACCCAACCTCTGAAATAATCATACGAAGCACCGGCTTTTATATTTTCTGTTGAAATTTGTTCATTAACAAAGGCCCTATACCACTCCCTTGATAAGTAAATTTCCAATAAACTGCCAAAAATAGGTACTTTAAAACCTCCTTTTAATTGAACAAGTCGAAATTTTATATCATCATTAATAGGGTATACTCCTTGATACAAAGTCGAGTCACTTGTATTTCGAGTGATATAATAAGTCTCAAAAAAAAGTGTGGGATAAAACCTCTTGAATTCGAAATTAAAAAATAAATCAGTATCAGTGATTTGATTTATTGAAGCTCCACCAAACAATGATAAACGGTTAATTATTTCGCTTGAATAAAAATAGAAACCTGGTTTAACAGTACCATAGTCCAACATTATTTTAGGCATAAAAAACATTTCAGTAAATTGATCATTATACTGTTTAGCAATTGTTGGATCTGGTTCGATTATCACAGGATCTAATGGTTGCTTTATTTTATTAAATGACTCTGGATAACCAACCAAGTCATAATCTATAATATCTAATGTATCCAATATCGCTATAGTGTATGATCCATTTTTATACAATGAATACAATACTTTATTTTCTTCATTTATATCGGGCATAAACGCACCACCAGTAGTATTAGTAATAAATCCCAAAGTACTATCATTAGGATTCACAAGATATAAATTATAGATCCCTGTACGATCATCGGAGAATAATTCCAAATTATTAATGGATATTGCCATATTGCGTTCGTCCCATTGTGGGTTATTTAAAAGTGGCTTTGTTTTATTAGTAATCAAATCCAATTCCCAGATATCACGATAATGGTGAGTAGTTATATCAAAAGTTAAAGTATTTTTATTGGCTGCATATGATAAATAGCTTATCATGGGCCGTTCCTTGAAATCGGTAATTTTATTTGATTTCATTGTTTTCAAATCTAATATGTATATATCCTGACCACCATCATAGGTAGATAAATAAGCTAACGAACTATCTTTCTCAATAAAAACTGGACTAAATGCTCTTGAGTTATAGGTTAAGCGTATTTCTTTTTTTGTATCAAAAAAATAACAATAAATATCATAAAATTTGGAACCTTCTTTATTAGGAAATTTTGGTTTTTTACTATAAAAAATTTTTTTTCCATCAGTATGCCAACTTGGTGCGGAAAAAACAGAGCTACTAATCTTTTCTGATTTTTTAGAATCTATATTATAAATATATAGGTCTGTTTGTCCAAAAAAGTCATTATCTTTGTTACTCAAAAAAGAAAAAGCATTATTACCAGGTTTCCATTTCGGAAATATATTGGTAGTACCGTTAGTAATCAGTTGATTCCCTTCTAACAAATTCATTTGAATAGGTTTAGCCAATCTTTGATATTTGGAACTTATTTCCGAAAGAAACGATTCATATAATTCTTCACCATCTATCCCTATTACATTTGTAATAGTTTTATTAATCGAATATTGCCATGGCTTTGATAATTCAATCATTATCTCTTTAAATATATTTGATCCATAACGTGATACGATATACTTAGAAAAGGCAAATCCTGAGTTATAAGTTGATTCGTTGCCAATACCTCTCTTACCAAAAGTATTTATTTCTGTAAAGGATAATAAATTATTATTTAGTGAACGATCCCTAAGCAACATATCTCGATGTGTATCCCAATGATCCCAGTCTGCACCATCGTACATAAATTGTGCAGTCCCTTCTGCTAACCAAGGAGGAACTACTGTACCAGGGATTGGATAACTAACTAAAGCATTTGGAAAACCATAAAGAACATCTGGTCTTTTCTCTTTTTCATAATTCATCAATTGTATATATCCACCTGGTATTTTTGTACCTGCTTTCATTGCTTTTTGTAATGAAATAATGTGAACAAATTCATGGGTAATAACATTTTGTAACCAACGATGACTACCTCGAAGTTCAAAATCTAGTGGTGATGCCCAAATAACAATTTTATTATCGTAATAATATGCAGCACCATTTGAATAATCATCTGGATCCTTTAAAATAATATGAGTTTTACCAGATGGTTCAAAATCATAAAGTTTTGTTACATTATTATAGATTTTTTCAGCAACAGTTGCTGCTTCTCTTGCTGTTGCTTCCGTTTCATCATGAAAGTGAATCTTAAAATGACTGGTTTCAAAAGAATACCAATTAAATTCGGGATGATTATATTCAATATTAGAATATAAAAAGGATATTGAAATAAATATAATTAATCTAAATATGCACATTAATTAATAACTGCAATTTTAACTATATTAGTATTTATGTTTTTATCATTAACGGCAGAGACATGCGCAAAATACATGCCAGATTCTATATTCGTTACATCCCACTCCCATTCAGATACCTGCTTCCCAGGATTTAGATTACTCTTTTCAAATTTTTTAACGAAATAGCCTGCTAAATCATATATAATAAGTTCAATATTCTTAGCATTTATTGATTCTACTCTGATTTTACTAAAATTTTCTCTAATTGGATTTGGATAGCAATATGATCTAATTAAAATTTTTTCATTTTCTAAATCTACAGTATAATCAAGTGATACTGTTCTATTTCTACCCCAGTTTCCATTCTCAAAATTCCATTCATTACCTTTTGATGCAGTTTTTTTGTCAAAAGCATATATAGCTGATGTTGTTATAACTGCATTTTTATCCATAACAGCGTCAATAGAAATTAATTTATCTTTTTTTGTTGAAGCTATTCTATATAAAATTTTTCCTAGATAATCAAATATAATTATTGAATTTGACACATCCTCCTTACCTATTATCTCTGGATGATGATCACCAATTAAATTTCGAGATAAAACAGGAGCAATGAGCTGGATTTTTAATGGGAATCCAGGCATAAGTGTTAAATCTGAATTAAATGCAAATAGGTTCCCACTATCTTCCAAGGCCAAGAGATTTAAGCTACCATCCATATTTAAATCTATTCCTGCAAGATATTTGAACTTTTTTTCTGTCCACTTTGTTACCGTACTATTAAAATTTGTAACTGAAATTCCTTGGCCACTCAAACCGATACTATAATGATATGAGGATGGGAAAAATACCTTTTTTGTATGGATATCCCATTCATTAAGCGAAAACAATTCTGGCTCTTTTGTAGCTGTATGATCAAAATAAATTTCATAGATAATCGAATCTAATATTTCTGATGAAACAAATACCATCGTATCCAAATCAAACATATACTTATAATGTAATCGTTTGGTGTAAGTACTTCCGTATTCTATTATTTTTATAGAAGTGCTGACATCACCGATTACATAGCCTATATATAGATCGTCACTTTCAACATTAACAAAATATTGACGATCTTGAACATGATTTTCATGGCAAAACCAGAGAGAATCTTTTCCTCCAATAAATTCTGATATACCATCCTTGTTAAAGTCAAATATTGAACGTAGGAATAATGTGCTATCTGGAAAACCTGGCATAATTAAAGAATTCGATATTGAGAAAGTCATACTATCACCAGGTTTACCTATATCGTTAATAACAATGAAAGATGAAGCTCCATTATTAGCGGATGTATTTGGAAAAGTTGAAGGCCCGAATCGGAGTTTTGGTCCTTTTATTTTAAAGTTAGAACGATAGTATTCTTCATTACCTTGAAACCACATATCTCCAAAATATCCTGTAGATGGATCAGCAAAGAGAAAAAATGATGTATAACCTATATCTTGAGCACCATCAGCTTCTTCTAGGTCAACTCCCATTCTATTAATATTTGAATTTATAGTATAATCATCCAAACTTATATCAATAACACTATGATCAACATGCCATATAAGTAAGCCAGCAGCAGGCAAGCCAAGATCATAGTCAGGAATAAATGTAATAACACCATTATCGTCTTTTTCAATTTCAACGCTATCAAATAATATCTCTACGATTGGGGGATATCTATTATCACTAGATGAACTCCAAATATTATATCTGATTGAATCTATACTAACCCCATCATATACAAAATTGGTCCTATTTTCTATGAAAAATGATTCAGTTTCATAGATAGGAACTTCTACTATTTGCCCCCTTCTCCTTGAAAGCAAAGTAATTAAAGAGTCATTTGATATCTGAACTGGTGTTTCCCAACCTGCATAGTATCTACTCCATGCTGAAGGAGGTGCGGGGATAAGTCCCCTCCCATTATTAGACCCCTGATCCATAAGTCCAAAAACTCCTATACCACTCTCACCTGTATCAATATTCCAAAGCGGAGGTAAGCCGATTGCAAACCCTAACATCAATGCAAAAGTTCCCGTAAGCCCATACTGGAAATCACATGGCTCTAAAGATTCAGAAAACATATCATTGGATATATTATAAAGTAAATGATTTTGGGTTTCCGGAAGTAAAATTCCTTCTTTAATTAATGCATCTCCTAATTGAATACCATCTACGCCAAGATGTTCAAATATCATTTTATTATCTATAAAAGTGGATGGAATATCTTCTGGCGTAAGATCTAAAAATGGTAACGAAAAATCTTGACCTATACCAGCATGAAAAATAACTACCTGATCAAAATTAGAAAAATCAATACTATCTAGATTATAGGCTTTATCTAATGCATCTTTTAATAAACTAGTTATTCGTTTTTCTTTTATATCATCTTTATTATAAGGATGATAATAATTCAAATGGTTTTCTAATTCATAGCTTGCTTTATTAGAAGCAGGATAAATAATAGAATTATCCAAATCTATACCAAATTTTCCATATGAAACAGATCTAAAATAAGCGTCAACTGCTTTTAATTGTGATTGGAAATAAAATTTATCATGTGGAGGAGGATCAATTGTATATACACCGCATTGAATTCCAAAAGATTCTTCAAGGAATTTACCATTTCCTGTTGTACTTGCTAATTCATCTTCTAGAAAAGAAACACGTAAAGCGCAGATTCGATAATTTCCTATTATTTCACTAAATAAAATACTATTGAGGCAGACTAATAATATAGATCTGCGCAAAAAATCCAGACGCATAAAAAATGGAGTGGTTTTAAAATTCCATATTGAGGGAAAAGCGCATCGTATTAGTTAAAGGATGTCCAGTTTCACCATAGGTATATCCAAAATCGAAACCATAACCAGCAAATCGTAAACCAATACCAAAGGTAGGGTTATTAATTTTTCCCGTTTTGTCATAGTAAAATCCAGTCCTTATAGCGAAATATTGACCATACCAATATTCTAACCCAATATTATGAACCAATTTATCGATTTCATTAGATAGAGATCTATCCTTAGCATTCCCTACTTCTTTCTGACCCCATTCATTATATGAACCCCAGCCAGGATCACCAGGCTCGCCAACAGTTTTTACCATTTCTCCATCTTCAATATCTATAATACCATCATTATCAGCATCATCCCAGTCATAACCTCCAATCACTCTATCTCCTGTACCACCAGATGCAGATTTATCAATATCTCCACCAAGAAACCAATCATCAAACCATGACGTAAATAAAGCCAAATAAATAGGATCGGTATGGGCTATTTCTAATTTCCCTTCTTTATTATAATCGTTTCCAGGACTTAGGTTTCCATCCTCATCAAATCTGCCTATATATCCGTCTCCATCCCAGTCCATATCAGGATAGGAAGACACTAAGAGTTTATCTACGTCGTAGACGATATTTAATTTGTTAAATTTTGAATCAAAAAGTGCATAATTCAATCCTATCGTAAGGTTAGTAGGTTGCGGATCAGCTTGATCTGGATCAATAAAAGATACTTTTGGACCAATATTTGAAAGGTTAACCCCTAAGGTAATTTTCGGAGAAATCCATTTTTTGTGCATATAACCAAGATCAAAACCAAAATCCAATGATGTCCCTTTACCTTTTTCGCTTCCAGCGCCAATTTCAACTAGATGTTGGTACGAAACTTTAGCATTAATTCCAAAAGATTGTGTTTCAGAAATAAGGGCACTATATGATAATGAAAAACTTGACATATAACTAGTAAAAGTTCCTAATTCCTCACCAGTTTCACTAGTACGAGTCTGTTCACCAAGGTTAAGAAATATTAAATGTCCACCAATAGTACCAAGTGTTTCAAATTTTCTACGAAAAGCAAAAAACTCATAATACATATCATTTGCTAGACCAGGAAGCCAGTTTACATGCATAAGAGCTAGCTCAGAACCACCTAAAAATCCTAAACCAGCAGGATTCCAGTAACTTGCGTAAGCATCATTCGCAACAGCTACCTGAGCCTCGCCCATTCCTCCAGCTCGGGCCCCAGGTGCTATCAATAAGAATATAGCACCTGCCTCACTTTGAGCAGACAAATTTGTTATAAAATATTTACTAATTAGAATAAATATTAAAATTAAACGCTTCATAAAAACGTCTCCTGGATAGATTTTGCGATATTTAAGCCCTTTCAGGCCATTATTATTAGCGTTTAAAGAATATTTGTTATCCAATATTATTAGCCGCGAACTTATTTCTGACACTTATAGTTAATCAAGAAATGAATTTTCATTTGTTAAGCATAATTTAATGCAATAATCCTAGTGTTATTATAGGTAAATATGTAATAAGAACTACTGCAAATAATTTTACAATAAAAAAAGGAAATATCGATTTATATATGTTTGGCATATCCTCATTAAAACGGTAAGCAGCAAGAAAAAGATTCATGCCAACTGGAGGCGTGAGAAAACCCAATTCCATATTTGCAATAAAAATAATAGCTAAATGAAATGGCTCTATACCAAAATGAGCACCAAGAGGCTTAATTAAAGGTACTATAACAATAATAGCTGAAAAAATATCCATCAAACAACCAGCAATTAGCAAAAAAATATTTAGCAATAAAAGAAAAATATATTTTGATGAGATTGTAGCTTTTACCCATGTGAGAAGTTGCATTGGAATCTGTGCATCTACAAGATAACTTGTAAGCCCCATTGCTATTCCAATAATAATTAATACACCACCTATTAGAGTAGAACAATCAACAATGATCGAGGGAAGTTGCTTCAATTTTATATCTTTATAAATAAAAATTTCGATAATGAATACATAAAGTACAATAATAGCAGCAGTCTCCACCAAATTGGTATACCCTCCAAATACTCCAAGTAATATTAGAATAGGTATCATCAACTCCCATCCTGTTTCTAAGCAGTCCCTAAAGGCTGTTTTTAAATCAAATGAATGAATTTTTACTTTTTGATTACGACCTTGAATAAACGCCCATATAGAAATCAAAATTATTAAAAGCATACCAGGCATTATTCCAGCAATAAAAACCTTTTTTACTGATATTCCTGCACGAACACCATAAATTATTGCAGGCAAACTTGGCGGTAATAAAAGGCCTATGGAACCAGATACTGTAATTAAACCCAGAGCAAATTTTTTATTATACCCTTCCTTTAACAATAATGGTAATAAAAGCCCTCCAAGCGCAAGTATAGTTACTCCTGAACCTCCTGTTAATGCGGTAAAAAAACTACACAGTAATACAACAATAACTGGTGTTCCACCAGGAATCCATCCAAATAAAGAACGAAATACATTAACCAGTCTAGCTGATGCATTACTCTCAGCCAGCAAATAACCCGCTAATGTAAATAAAGGAATTGTTGGTAAAGTTGGTGCAACTACAATTCTATAAGCTTCAGAAGGGATGGCAGATATGGATGTATAATCATTCCAAAAAAGTAGAATAGCAACGCCTCCCAAACCAGTAAAAATTGGTGCTCCATAAATCAAAGAAATAAATATAATTAACATTCCAAACCAAACAATGTGGATTGTGTTATTTAATATTTCCGTAAAAGCAAAAGTGGTGAAAATAGCACTAGGAATTATAAGTGTGAGACGATGCAGATGATTTTTATAACTTTTCATATATATTTGTACTGCAATCATTACAAACCCTAAAGGCATTATAACCATTGCCGCCCATCTTGGTATCAACGGAGCAATTAAAAAAGGAAATTTATATTCGATTGTTAATAAATAATAGCTTCCCCAAGCAAGAGATATCACGACAAGAAGGGAAGTTGTTTTGGCTATCCATCGACCTATATGTAAATTCATTTCCTGATTAAAAATTGGCTGTCTGGTTAAAGCCAAAAGCTTATTGCGGCGCGCAGCTAATACAGCTCCAATAAATCCAATCCAGAGGGTACAATGCTGGACAATAGCTTGGGAAGCTGGGATTATATTTTCACCAAAAACTCGCGCAATTGTTTCTATTACAGGAAGAAAAGACATTGCGGCAAAGATTACTAAAGCCAATGCATCTTCTGCCCATTTTATGCGGCTGGCAAGACGACTAAAATTTTGCCAGCCAGCCATTACTGGTTTGTAGTAATTTTTAATATTCTCATTACTCTATCAAATGTCTCATTTTTCAAAGTATTACCACGCATAATAGGGCCTAGTCTTTCTACCTCATTCATCCATTCTTGTTTTTCTTTTATGTTAAGCGAATGAACTTGAAGACCATACTTTTTCATCGCTTCAATGGCTTCTATTTCCGATTCCCTGTTAACAATAACCTGCTTTTTCTTAATCTCTTCAAGAATTTGAATCAATTTTGGATGGTATTTTTTTGGAATTCTATCCCAAGTTTTTTTGTCTATTACTACACCTGCTAATAAAACTCCCCATTTCATATCGAGCATATGATTTGCTATTCCAAAAGTCTGTCTAGCCAAAGCATATAATGGTACAGTAGAAAATGTATTGATTAAACCAGTCTGCAATCCTGATAAAAGTTCAGTTCCTGGAAGAGGAACAACAGTATATCCAGCTTGTCTATAAACTTTTTCATATTCATAATTACCTGCCCAGGTAAATATTTTTTTATCTACCAAATCAGCAGGAACTTTAACAGGAACAGTGCTAAACCAATAAGCCCAGCTTAAATCTGATACATAAAGAAGTTTAATTCCTTGATCTTCCATTGATTTAGATAAGCTCGGTAAAAATTCAATTAAAACATTGTTAACATCTTCAAAGTTTTGGTATGCAAGAGGTAGGAAAAATGCTGAAAATTCTGGAGCCAATTCTGATAGTCCTTCTGTTGAAAGAGCCGCTGCCTGTATTTGGCCGATTCGCATTTTTCTAACCATATCTCGTTCATCACCTAAAATTCCTCCTGGATAAATTCTCAATTGCACTTCACCATTTGAAGCTTTTTTCCACTTCTGACTTAAATCAATTAGAATATCATGCCATGCTGTCCCTTCAGGAGCAAGGGTAGCAACCTTAATAACTATTTTTCTAGCGTGTAAAAAAGTTGAAGCAATTAAAATTATAAGGATTATTCTTTTCATTCAAAAAAATATTCATCTGTTTTAGTTAAAAGCCATTTTGCTCTTTCTTGAGCTATAATATTACCCAGTCTTAACTCCCGATCCTGATTTACATTCATATCAGTAACATATTTCAGTTTTTTAATAAACTCACTTTTATATTGATATTTCTTGTCAATATTTTCCGCAAAGCTTACAAAAGGACTTGCATCCATGCTATCTGATAGTGAGATTGAAATTTCATAATATTTTGTTACCGAATCAATTAAAGCATCACGAGTTAAGTCAGATCGAGTTGCTGTATAACCAATCATTGCCGAATAAATAGCTCCTCTATTCCATCCAGCATCTAAACTCAATGCTGTTGTTAATAACTTTCCAACTGTAGGTAACTGAATCAAATCAAGTGGTTTACCCCTACTAGCACGAATTGCACCACCATACGCAGCTGCCAGCCAATACAGTTCATGAATATTATCATTGTTAAACTGAATGTTAGATTTCTTACCAGATAACCATAATTCAAATGTTGGATATTGCTCGCTTAAAATAAGATTTCCCAATTCTTTAGCATCTGTAAAAAGTGAATATGCCTCTGATGCTCTTTTCACACCCTCTTCATAATCATTATAAAGAAGCCTATCTACATCCTCAAGGATAAAACCATATCCGTATTCTACATATAATTTCAATAACTGCCTCCTTTCTGAAATTGTTAAAGCACCTTTTTTATTTAGCGACTTTATTTTTTTTTGAAAGTAGAAGGTATTGACTAAATCACTATGATTAACAATAATCCGACGAGGTATGCAACTTGAAATAATTAAGAAAATTAAAAGATAATGTAGTTTGCCGTTAAAATACATTCTTGATAGTTAATCCTCATAAACAGGAAAGGAGGAACAAAGGGAATGTACATCTTTTTTCACTCTGTTCAACTTAGTATCATTATCTAAATTTTTTAATACATAATCTACCCAATTTACAATTATCTTCATTTCGTCCTTTCCCATACCCCTCGTAGTAACTGCAGGAGTACCTATGCGAATTCCACTAGTTACAAATGGACTTTTTTGATCAAAAGGAATCATGTTTTTATTTACAGTAATTCCTGCTTTCCCTAAACCGATTTCCGCTGTTTTTCCATCAATATTTTTTGATGTTAAATCCACTAATAATAAATGCGTATCTGTACCTCCAGATATTAAGTTATATCCAAGTGATATAAATTCATCTGACATAGTTTTTGCATTATATATTATATTTCTAGCATAATTAATAAAATCAGGTTTCAATGCCTCTCCAAATGCTACTGCCTTAGCCCCTATAATATGCATTAACGGGCCTCCTTGTATACCAGGCATTACCATGGAATCAATAAGTTCAGAGACCATTTTCATTCTACCTGTTCTAGGCGCTTTTTTCCCCCATGGATTTTCAATATCCTTACTCATCATAATAACTCCCCCCCTTGGTCCCCGCAATGTCTTATGGGTTGTACTAGTAATCACATCGCAATATGGCATAGGGGTCGGGTGAAGACCTGCAGCAATTAATCCACTTGGGTGAGCAATGTCCGCCAACAAATGTGAATTTACCGAATTTGCGACTTCTCTAAATTTTTCAAATTCAATAAAACGTGGGTATGCACTTCCTCCACATACAATGAGTTTTGGACGATATTCTTTTGCTAGACGATTTAACTCATCAAAATCCACTCTCCCAGAATCCTCTGATACATGATAAGAAATAAAATTGTATAACTGACCAGAAAAATTAACTGCGCTACCATGGGTAAGATGGCCACCATGAGATAGGTTTAAACCCATAACTATATCTCCTGGCTTTAGGAACGTCATGAATACAGCCATATTTGCCTGTGATCCTGAATGAGGTTGTACATTTGCGTATTCAGCACCAAATAATTGTTTTAACCGTTCCCGTGCTAAATTCTCTGCATCATCTACATAGTCACATCCTCCATAATAACGCTTTCCAGGATACCCTTCAGCATATTTGTTTGTCATCACACCACCAGTCATTTCCATAACTGATGGACTAGCAAAATTTTCTGATGCAATTAATTCGAGGGTATTTTCCTCACGATTCAATTCTTTAGAAAGTATGGCATAAATTTCAGGATCAGATGTTTCAAGAAAAGACAAAAGATTATTTCCAATCATCTTCTGGAATAAGGGATTCTGATACCCATAGATAATCTGATGATAATGGCCTAATTTTCCTCGTTCTTTTTACCTTGGGATCTGCCATAAACCATTGAGCTTTTCCATACAATACATCCTTTGTATTTTCCTCAAGCCAGTTTTTTTTATTAAAAATTCCCCTATATCCTTTATCTTCGGCCTTAACAAAATAATTATAACAAAGTTTTGCTACAATTCTATCATCATTAGAAAATGGATTACTTCTGAAATTATCCCATCCATAATAATACACTTTTGCTTTTTGGGCATATGATTCACCATTATCAGAATTAATATCAATTGATTTATTTGCCCACTTTAAGGCTTTATCATAATCTGAATTATCTATAAAAATATTAGATAATTCAATTGCAATACGTTCATCTCTCGGATCAATTCTAAATAAGGAACTATACGCTTCCGCGGCTTGATTCAAATCATCTATTTTTTTACTAACTTCAGCAAGTTTTCTATATGCTATTTTACTTGTAGGATCCTTTTGTATCACTATTTTAAGTACATTAATTGCATCTTTTGAAGCCTCAGCTTGTAAAAGACGTTCTGCATAGTCCAAACCATAACTTAGGTTATCTTTATTATCTTCATATCGTTTTCTATAAACATCAAGTGGATCTCTACCACTATTTTCGAAAGCTAACGCCAACTCACTTTGAGCAATTTCATTATTTTGATCTAAGTCCAGAATTCTCTCTAATATTAGTATTTGATCTTCATAACGATTTTGATCTTTATATAACTTTGAAAGATCATTCAATACGTTTAAATCTGTTGGCGAAAGATCTGAAAGTCGTTCATATTCAATAATCTCTTTATTTAATTTTCCCTGACGTTTATAGGAATAAGCGAGCCTCTTCCTTAATTCAATGTTATCTGGCAATTTTTGCAAACCATCCAATAATATAAATTCTGAGCTATCAAATTTTCCCATCTGTTCATAAGCAATCGCATAATATTGGTATATTTCTTGTGGTGGTGCATATACTGGATTCCATTCATCACAATCCAAAGAAGTTATTTCACTATAAATTTTTACAGTTTGCTTCCAATCACGATTTCTATAATATTCAGCTGCGCTGCTCATTAGACGTGGACATCTTTTCTTTCTAAGAGAATCTAAGCGTGCTTTTTCCTGAGCTAAATTATTACTGTTCTCTTTTGCAGGTGGAACACACATAAATACAACAAGCATTAATGCAATAAGCATAAATGGTTTTCTTTTACCCATTTCTTTTTTGTCTCCTTTTTACAAACCAAATATCAGCTAAACTGATACCAGCCTGGAATTGGTGTATAATTTCAGAATCAAATGACTGAGAGTATTCTCTTAAACCAATAAAATAATTAATATCAATTTGATTCCCTACAGGCTTGAATTTAAAACCAATTCCAAAAGAAAATCCTATCTCTGAAATTGATATTTTTGAGAAATTTAATTTTTTAGAAGAATATTTCATCCCCGATCGAAAAGTAAATTTGTCAAACCAATTAATAGATAAATCATCAGGATATCTTATTAGACTAAGTGATATCGAATTTGATATATTTATAAAATCGTATATACCAAGATCTAAAATATCTGGTATTGTACCATATTCCTTAAAAGATGTTAGCTCCATACTTAAATTAATTCTATTATATATACTTCTATCTAATCCAAAAGCATACTTTAGTGGACTATGTAAGGATTTTAAGCGAATCATGTTTTGATGATTAACATCTGAAGGATATGGGAAATCGTACCCATAAGAATCATGGAAACCATTGTTGTTGTTATCCTGAAATAAAAAATATTTATTATATAGTCCATCAAGCGACTTAATTGGAAATTTAAACGAAAACATTAGACTAGTATTTTTATCTGGATAAAAAGAAAGAAATCCCTGCATAAGCATACCTGAATACCGCAATCTTGATGATTGGATGATTGACCCACTCATCCAAGATTCGTTACCTTTTAGTGTTATTGACACTTTTTGACGACTAGAACCAAACAAAAGATGCAATTTAGCCCCTAAATTGATTTTTTTATTTATCCGCATACCTGAAGAAACTTCAAAAGCAGTAATACCACCCGAGCGCTGATAATCTCTATTGTATGACAATGTATCATCAAAGGTATAAATCATAGTTGTGGTAGTATCATTTACAATTATATTTTGATTAGTATATGGTAAAATAGATAAACCAAATGCATATTTGCCTCTGATTGGAATAATCCAATAAGCTGATGAGAGCGATGAGTATTCGTTTAAAATTGGGATTGCAATTTTAGAAGCATTATAACTCATTGATAGCTGAGTATATTTTAAATTTGGCCAAGTCGATGGATTTAAAATTGATACATTCTTTTTATATGCAGGTAAAATTTTATTTAGCCCTTGACCAGCATTCATGCTTGATTCATTATCTACAAAGTGTCCTAAACCAAAAACATTAATTAAACCCTGACAATATACAATAGAAATAAAAAAAGTGATTATAATTGTAATACTACGAAACGACATATATTATTTCCAACCGAGGTTTTCTATAATTCCCATTAAAAATAAAAGGCACTTTATGAAATGGGTCATTGGTTCCAGCAGGAAGTAGTTTTAATCCAAAATTATCTTTATTGCTCATATTTACATTTTGCAAAAAATATTTCATACCAATGGTTGCAACAGAATTCTCAATAGTAGAAGCCATTATCCAAGGATATCCCAGAGTTATATATGGGTCTTTTATAAATTCAATAGCTGAAGTATCTAATTCCTGATCTAATGGATCCAAAATTAATTTATATCCATTTATGGATAATGTTGAGTCCTGAGATAGAATTAATTCCGCGTTCTGAATTAAGGATCCTTGCGGTAATGAAAAATCAAATGATAATATCATTCGCTGACCAAATCCAAGACTGATGCCATCATAGGAAGAATCTATAGGCACTTGGTTATAATCTATAACAGTTAGGTCCTTTTTTGCAAAAATGGTTGATGATAACGTATCTACATTTGTTGAATCAATATTATTCTGCGAAAACTGTCTATAAAATATTTCAATTTTTGGATCTTTGGAGCCAGTAGTGGCTTCTCTACTATACAATTCTAAAAATGTTGAATCACCTGAATCTAAAATAATTATAAATGTTCGGTACATATTAGACTGAACTGAATCAGTCATTAAATGTTCAATTTGAAGGAGATCCCATGATATTTCTGTTTGCGAGAATATGTCTAAAGAATCTCGCTTTACATTGATTAATCCAGTTCCAACAGATTCCAGGGCATCAAGCTCAAACCCAATAAAATCCATATGAGTGCTGTTAATTTCGTCAAAATGTGAATCTGGGGAAAAGTACATTTCAAAGCTCATCTGATTTTCTGAAAGAGTACTATCATTAGAATATATTCGAAATAAAATGCTATCTATTGTGATGGTAGAATCATCAAGAGAATTCCAAGCACTACTATTAAACATTTCAATTATATTAAAATCTATATTTAAACCGTTTTTAGATCCAAAATAGAGTTTCTCAGTAGACCCCAAGTTAGGAGCTATCCAATAAGAATATCCCGATATATTGTATATAGTTGTGTCAACAATATTATGCGAAATATGAGAAAGATCACTATCTATAGGATTTTCAGTACAATGAAGGACTATAAATAGTATAAACGTAAACCCAGCAACCTTCAAGGTAAGAAGTTTTTTTTTCATTGAGCAAAATAAAAAAAAATATTATTTAGAAATATCAGCTAAAATTTTATCCAACTGATCCGATATTAGACCATAATCAGGATCTTCATCATCAGACCATTCTATAATTGAAACTTTTTTCTTATTTGCTTTTACGCCAGGCTGCTTTAATATAGATTT
>TARA_B100000686_G_scaffold300410_1_pt1 | contig 18177 bp, 15 predicted proteins | sample TARA_B100000686 | Tara Oceans TARA_B100000686 (sample SAMEA2622733) | marine metagenome | biome: marine biome (ENVO:00000447); feature: marine epipelagic mixed layer (ENVO:xxxxxxxxx); material: "saline water (ENVO:00002010), including plankton (ENVO:xxxxxxxx)" | depth 150 m
GTAAAAGTACGGACAAGATGTCATCAGCTCCTTCGGTCATGCTAACGATAAAAAGGCCGATGGCTTGGTGCCCATATTTTCGCCGGCACGCTGCTATCGTTTGAAATACGCGGAGTGTCTTTCGAGCGACAACACTTTGCTCAAAGGGTAGCGAGTCTTGAGACTCTATTGCATTTTTGATGTGGGTTGCCCTTTCTGCTGGCGAGATGTCCAGCCAATTGTCAATGCCCAATAGTTCACCGACGACTTTCCGCAAAATCTTGGCCTCCTGGCGAATATCAAGCGTCATAAAGTGAAAGCCGAAGGTTTCTATTCTTCGAAGCAAACGTTTGACCGAAAATAAACCAGCATTTTGGCCTTTATTTGTCTCCAAACTGTCGGCTATTAGAACAATATCCGCATAAAGTTCGTTAGCTGACTCATATGGATATGCCTCGTCGTCATAGGTTGCTTGTAATCGCTCTTGAACGAGCCTTAGAAAGACACGGTAGGGCATATCGCGGTGGCGGGCAGGAACACTATGATACGCATGCTGAAATGGTATTCGGTACTTTTCGATTTTGTCCAATAGCTGCACATCGAATGTTAAGCGTTTTTTTGATTGGCTAAGCTTATCCGCTAGTTTACTGCACTCTTGGTAGTAGAGATCGAGTATTAAGGAGCGCTGTCGGGCAAGGGTCGAACGAATGGTTTTTGCATTGACGTTTGGGTTGCCATCCATGTCCCCTCCAACCCAGGAAGCAAACTGGACTATAGGAGGTAGTGTTAATTCTTTCTCCTCGATGCCATAAACACGTTCAATGGTATTTTCGAGATCTTCATAAAATGGCGGTATCGCCTTATAAAGCACATCAGTCATAAAGAATAGGATGTGTTCAAGTTCGTCAGAAACTGTCATTTGTTCCGATGGATGTTCGCCTGTCTGCCAGCCAGTGGTCATATCGAGTCTGATATTCTCAAGGCAGATTTTGGTTTCTTTGGCTGTCATTGCTGGATTCAGCATTTCGATAAGCTGGCGGACTATATTTTGCTCTTTACGCAAGATTGTTCGGCGGGTTGGTTCGGTTGGATGGGCTGTAAATACAGGCTGTATTCGCAAGCGATTGAGAAGTGTCTTGAGATTCTCGAAGCAAAGCCCGTCTGTTTTTAGTTTGACCAAAGTTTCCTCAAGTCCGCCAGGCTGATATTGATCGTAGTTTTGCAGGTACTCACGGCGTCGGCGAATTCGGTGTACTTTTTCTGCCGTATTTACCATTTGGAAATAGGTTGAGAAAGCTCGGATTACCTCTATAGACAGCGAAAGATCTAGGTTTCTTACGAGATCAGAGAGTTTCTCGCCCGGATGCTCATCATTTTCGCGTCTATGGATAGACCGCTGGCGCGCATTTTCTACGAGCTCGAAGAGCTCATTGCCACCTTGGTCGCGTAATAGCTCTCCGACAAGAGTTCCGAGAATGCGGACATCATCCTTAAGGGGTTGGTCCTTTTTCTCGAAGGTAATGTCTCGTCGTCGCAGTTCCTTGCGCGATTTCTTATCCGTAGACATAAATTTTAGTCTCGGAAGTTCTCATATTGCAGTGGAAGTCCACAATCTGTTTTTTTTAGTAGTGAAATGACGGCTTGTAAGTCGTCACGTTTCTTTCCAGAAACACGAAGCTTATCGCCCTGTATAGATACTTGGACTTTTAGCTTAGTACTTTTGATAGTTTTGACCAAGGTTTTCGCGAGTACGATATCAATGCCTTTACGCATAATTATGTTTTGCCGAGCGACAGCGCCAGTTATTTCGGGGTTTTCTGCTTCTAGACAACCAATGTCTATACCGCGTTTAGATATTTTTTGCTTAAGAATATCCATCATTTGTTTTAGTTGAAAATCAGACTGTGTTGATAGCAAAATTTGGGCTCCATCAAGTTCGTAAATGGATCCCGTTCCCTTAAAATCAAAGCGTGTAGTGACCTCGCGGTTCGCTTGATCTACTGCGTTAGTTGCTTCGTGGGTGTCAAAATCACTCACTACGTCAAATGATGGCATGTTTCCTCCTAGTATGCGGGACCGTTTTATTGTGCAAAGCTAATTAGGCGTGAGCAGATTTTTGAAACCTGGTTATGATCTGGAGAATTTTCATTTTAGTTTACCGCACCCTGGGTTGTAGGGTGAATGCAATACGGTAAACTTTTTATGTAACTGCACCATGCTGTCGGTAGATTGAAGAGTATTGAGCTCAAATTGGAAAAGAATATTAGGTAGCTTTGCTTAAACACGCATTTAGTAGTTTACAATTCCGGCAAAAAACGCGGATTGGATTGCAGCCGGGGTATTAACTGATATACGGTTTGTATACTTAATGGTTCGATTAGTATTTGGCCAGCGATACTAACAGTTTAACGCGGGAGGCATAGTCTTTTGCAAGCAGTTACACCAGATGCGCATGGAATTGCTGTTCTATTGCTAACCGCGATAGCGTTGTTTCTTTTTACGCGTGATCACATACCGCTCGAAACTTCAAGCTTAGCTATTCTGATTGCTTTGATTGCGGGGTTTCAGTTATTCCCTTATACCGGCTATGGTCAATCCCTCGGTGCTGCTGATTTCTTTGCGGGCTTTGGTAATCAGGCACTTATAACCATTTGTGCGCTCATGATGGTTGGCAGGGCACTGGAAACAACCGGTGCACTGCAACCGCTCGCGATAGTCGTTAGCCGTGCATATTCTGCTCGGCCAATGCTTGCCACATTGGTGACGCTAATCGGGGCAGGCTTGTTAAGTGCGTTCATGAATAACACGCCTATTGTTGTCTTGCTATTGCCGATTTTGGTAGGCATATCGATGAGGGACAAGGTTCCGGTGACTGATGTAATGCTTCCTATGGGTCTTGCGACAATAATTGGCGGCATGTCAACTACTATAGGAACCTCTACCAATTTACTCGTTGTCGGAATTTCAAATGAGATGGGATTGAAAGAGTTTGGCATGTTCGAATTCTTTTTGCCGGCGATGATTGTTGGAAGTGTTGCGATCATTTTTCTATGGCTCGTTGCGCCTAGATTATTACCTGATCGTGCTCCTTTGCTGGACGATACAACGCCGCGTGTATTTAGTAGCCAATTGTTGGTTAAGGAAGATTCATTTGCAGTCGGGAAAACATTGGCTGAAGTGCTTGACCGAACAAATGGACGAATGCGTGTTGAGAAAATACAGCGGAGTGACGCTTTGTTTTTGGCAAAGCTACCGTCAGTCACTTTGCTGGCCGGGGATCGACTATTCGTGTCGGATACACCCGAGAATCTCAAACACTTCGAAAGCCTGCTAGGGGCAACTCTCTATAATATTTCGGACAATGAGCATCCTATTAATGAAGAAACGCCGTTTCGCGCGGAAGGCGAACAGTTGGCAGAAGTAGTCGTGACCCGCGGTTCCCCATTACATATGCGTACGCTTGGAATGGTTAATTTTAGCTCCAACTATGGTTTATTACCCTTGGCTATTCATAGTGCCAGGGCACCGAACGCAGAGGTTAGTGGCGACTTGAGCAGGGTCAGACTTAGAGCAGGTGATGTGCTCCTTGTGCAAGGAAGTCGAGAGGCAATTGATGTGCTAAAGGCTAGTGGCAAAATGCTGGTGCTTGATGGGACGACGGATCTTCCAGATACACATCGTGCTAAACGTGCACTTGGTGTGATGGCCTTTGTAGTTTTGGCCGCAGCTTTCGGGGTGATGCCAATCGCTGTTAGCGCTGTAATTGGGGTTGGTTTGATGATTGCGCTCAATTGTCTGACGTGGCGCGATGCGGCAGGTTCAATGTCGACCCAAGTCATTATGATAATCGTTACTAGCCTTGCTTTAGGTAAGGCTTTGATGGGAACTGGAATGGCAAACTACCTTGCAATGGAATTCGTTGGTGTTGTGTCTGATTTTCCTGTGCCCGTGATACTAAGCGCGTTGATGTTGATTATGGCGATACTTACTAACTTAGTATCCAACAATGCGGCGGCTGTCATTGGAACACCTATTGCGGTCGCGATTGCATCGGAACTTGGAGTAGATCCAGTGCCATTTGTTTTAGGGGTTTTATTCGGTGCAAATATGAGTTTTGCTACACCGTACGGATATAAGACAAATCTTTTGATCCTGAGCGCCGGGGGTTACAAGTTTTCCGATTTCCTGCGAGTTGGAATCCCGCTGACGATATTGATGTGGCTTGGTTTCTCCATGCTGCTCCCGCAAATGTATGATCTTTCTTGACCAAACCCCTCTCCACAGGGATACTCTCTTTTATGAACATGGACACTCTAAAAAGAGTTAATTGGTGGCGCCCCGAAAAGGAGGGGTTGTCCTAATCGCGAGTATCTGAAATATAAGAAAAACACAACCCGTCTCCACTGAATGTGCAGGCGGGTTTTTTTATGCTGAATTATGAAACCACCATTTGATATTGCAGCGGACCTCGACACACCGGTATCGGCGTACCGCAAGCTTAAGGCGCTGAATCCTCGTTTTCTTCTGGAGAGCGTGGAGGGCGGTGAGCGCCTTGCGCGTTATTCATTTCTGGGTTTTGGTGATTCACTTGATCTGCGATTCGATGAAAAGGGGCTTGTTGTAGGTGATGCCTTTGTGCCAGCTCCTATTAGGAGGGATGTCTATCTTGCTAGTTTGAGGGCTGCCATTAAAGATGCGCCGGTACAGATGCCGCCTTTTGAGGGATTGCCATTTTCTGGGGGTTTGGTCGGCGTGTCCGGTTACGATGTCGTTCGCTTATTTGAGAAGTTGCCGCAAAAGACTATTCAGCAGTCGGGTATTCCTATGGCGGCTTATTGTGCTACATCATCTACCCTTGTATTTGATCACCTCACGCGCCGAGTTGCCCTATTTCATAGTGGTTCTGAGGCTGAACGTAGGAGTCTGCGAAAAGAAGTTATTAGCCTCCTTCGTGGAGGGATTCTAACGGATAGTAGGACAAGTTCGGTAGTTGATCCTGTACCCAATATGACAGCAGAGGATTATGCGGACAGGGTGAGGGCTTGTAAGGAGTTTATTAAGGCGGGGGATATATACCAAATAGTGATTTCTGTCCTGTTTGAGGGAGTCAGCCAATTATCTCCATTCGAAGTGTATCGTGCACTTCGATTGTTAAACCCTTCTCCGTATATGTTTTTTTTCGACTTTGATGATGTGAAAATTGCGGGCTCGTCGCCAGAAGCGCTTGTGCGCCTGCATGGACGTGAAGCGTCCCTCCGGCCAATTGCAGGCACTGCACCACGTGGCGCAACGGCCAAAGACGATGAAAAAAATGAGATTGACCTTTTGTCCGATCCGAAGGAGATATCCGAGCATGTAATGCTGGTCGATTTGGCACGTAATGATCTTGGCAGGGTAGCTGTACCTGGCAGTGTGCGGGTGGACCCCTATCGGATAATAGAGCGCTATAGTCATATAATGCATATCGTGAGTGGGGTACAGGGGAAACTGGACTTTGCATACGATGCTTGTGATTTATTTGCGGCTACCTTCCCGGCTGGGACACTAGTCGGTGCACCCAAGGTTCGTGCCATGCAGATAATTGAAGACATGGAAGTTACCGGTCGGGGGCTCTATGCTGGGACCGCTGGCTACTTCGGTGGTAGTGGTGACATGGATCAAGCAATAACGATTCGGAGTATTGTATTCCACGGGGAGAACTACAGTTTCCAAGCCGGTGCCGGAATTGTCGCTGAAAGCAGCCCAAAGAGGGAATATCAAGAAGTGCTTGCGAAAAGTGCTATTTTAAAACGGGCGCTAGAGATTGCCGGGGAAGGCTTATGAGCGCTGGTGTTCGTATTCTCTTAATAGATAATTATGATTCCTTTACCTACAACTTGGTGCAGGCTTTCATGGCTCTTGGGGCGGAAGTTTTGGTTTACCGAAACGATGCCATTTCACTGCAAGAAGCAGAGAATCTTAAACCAACACACTTAGTGATTTCGCCAGGCCCGGGAAGGCCTGATAATGCTGGTGCGTCTTTGCAAATGATCGGTAGATTCGCTGGAAAAATTCCTATTCTCGGAGTCTGCCTAGGCCACCAATGTTTAGTCCAATATTATGGTGGTAGCATCGTGCGAGCCTCAAGGCTCATGCATGGAAAGATGTCGTTGGTCTATCACGACAATAGCCTTTTGTATTCCCGGGTTCCTCAAGGATTCGAAGCCGGACGCTATCATTCTCTTTGTGCGGATCGTGGGAGTTTCCCATCAGAACTTGTTATTAGTGCTAGAACTGATCGCCGTGAGATAATGGGTGTTAAGCATAAGACATTGCCCCTAATGGGAGTGCAGTTTCATCCAGAGTCAATTCTTACACCAGTCGGGGATAGGTTAATAAAAAACTTCACAGAGCAGGATTTCAAATGACTAATAAATACGCTGCTTTACTGGATCGGTTGCTGAGTGGAAATGATTTAAGTGAGTCTGAGTCTTCCGATCTTATGCGGAATTTGGCGAGTGGAGATATCGACCCTGCTGCGGCTGGAGCCTTGCTTGCCGGCCTTCGTGCAAAAGGAGAGACCGCTGACGAAATTCGTGGATTCGCTACGGCAATGCAGGAGCTGGCGGTAAAGCCAGCTATTCCAGATGGAACAAAAATGGTTGAGTCCGTTGGGACGGGAGGTGATGGCTCTGGGAGCTTCAACTTGTCCACAGGGTCTGGCTTATTAGCTGCGGCTGCAGGAGCTACTGTCGTCAAACATGGCAATCGTTCAGTGTCTTCTAAATCGGGTAGTGCGGATATGCTCGAGGAGCTTGGAATGCCAATGCCGCTTGAGGAAGCAGCAGCGGTACAGGCACTTAACGCGCTTTCCTTCACGTTCTTGTTTGCTCCGGCTTATCATCCAGCGATGAAGGCAATTATGCCAGTGCGCAAAGCGCTCGGTGTGCGCACCGTGTTCAATATTCTTGGGCCCCTTGCTAACCCCGCTGCACCTCGGTGTCTTGTGGTTGGGGCATTTAATCCTTCGGTGGCTCGTTTAATGGCCGATGCATTATCTGGAATGCCTATCGAGCATGCGTTTGTCATACATGGTGAACCGGGTTGGGATGAGGCAACCCCGGTCGGGGAATTTATGCATTTTGACGTTACACCAGGGTCCGTGCTCGAAAGCTATAGAACGCCAGAGGACTATGGTGTGCAGCGTTGCCAACCTGAAGAATTGCAAGGTAGCGATGCGAAACAAAATGCGTTGGAATTCATGCGTGTTATGTCAGGTGATGATGTGGGGCCGCATAGGGATGCTTTATTGATGGGTGCGTCGCTTGTACTTGAGGTCGCAGGACTTGCCGAAAATGCTAAGGATGGTGTAGAGCAAAGTGCTTCGGCTATTGATAGCGGTAAAGCTGCTGTATTTCTAGATAGGTTTAGGAAGCATTTCCCTACCTGATGAGTGACTTTCTTCAAAAAATGGCAAGGTCGAGTAAAGAGCGGGCTGAAGCATTGAATTGTGTTTATACAGATGATGCTTTGGACCGGCCGGTTCACCCTATTCAGTTAAATGGCTTTGACCTGATAGCTGAAATCAAAGGTCGCTCACCGGCTGAAGGGCAGTTGACACTGGGCGAAGAGAGCCGTGCCGACCGGACATCGTTGTATGCAGAGGGGGGAGCTGCCGCGATTTCTGTACTTACTGAACCACACTACTTTGATGGCAAGCTTTCGCATCTCTCAGAGGTAGTGGATGCGGTGGGCGATAGAGAGTTACCGGTAATGCGCAAAGATTTTCTTGTTAGTATAGGGCAAATTCTGGAGGCTAAGGCCGCGGGCGCCAGCGGTATTTTGTTGATTGTGGCTATGCTTGATCAAAAGCAGTTAACAGCCTTGCTTGATTGCGCATTTGAACATAAGCTTTTTGTCTTACTTGAGTCATTTTCTTCGGATGATCTCGGTCGAACGGCACGGCTTCTGGAGCGCCCAGTATACTTGGATCAGGCCCGTCAAAATAAATTATTGGTTGGCGTAAATACCCGCGATTTGCGCTCACTTGCCGTCGATTCGACACGCTTAGGCAGGCTAAATTCGCTTATCCCGGCAGGAACAACAGGTGTGGCCGAAAGTGGTCTGAAAACAGTGGAGGATGCTTGCCAAGCTGTGCGCTGGGGTTATCAAATGGTTTTGGTTGGTACTGCGCTGATGCGTACAGAGCGACCAGATTTATTAATTCAAAATATGTTGGCGTCGGGCAGAAACGCATGACGCCAATAATAAAAATTTGTGGCATTAACGATTCGGAGTCCATACATGTAGCGATCCAAGCGGGTGCAGATGCCATTGGGTTTGTCTTCTACGAACACTCCCCGCGTAACTTGACGTTGGACAAAGCGGTCCGCTTGGCGGCGGACATGCCAAACAATGTAATAAAAGTTGCGGTCATGCTGCATCCGTCAGTAACACACTGGGAAGGTGTACAAAAACGTTTTCAGCCAGATGCCTTACAGACTGATATGGAGGATTTTTCATATCTTAAAGTGAAAGCGGGTATTGAAAAATGGCCTGTACTCCGTGAAGGTTCAGTGTTGGAATGTTGTCCAGAAAAATTTGTGTATGAAGGCAAGACAAGCGGGCAGGGGAAGGTTGTCGACTGGAAGATTGCTGGAGAGCTTGCGAAGCGTGGCCAGATGATTCTTGCGGGTGGGCTTTCGGCTACTAATGTGCGGGAAGCGATTCAACTGGTTTCCCCTTTTGGCGTGGATGTGTCGAGCGCTGTTGAATCAAGACCGGGTATTAAGGACGCAAAAAAGATCAGGGCGTTTATTTCTGAGGTTAAGACCGTCCAGTAGAGGAAAAATTACTATGAAAGCGTTAATAGATGCCGAAGAGGCTAAAAAGCTCTTGGCAGCGTCCATCGCCGGGGAGCTTCCTGATGAAAGGGGCCGGTTTGGGCCTTTTGGTGGTCAATACGTGCCTGAGACTTTAATGCCTGCGTTTCAGCGCTTGGAAAAAGGCATTGCTGAGCATTTGCATAGCGGAGCATTTCAGGCTGCATACCGTTCAGAATTACGAACTTGGGTCGGTCGACCGACGGCTTTAACCCATGCGCCGCGACTGTCCGAAAAGTGGGGAGTAGAAGTCTGGATCAAGCGGGAGGACCTCGCCCATACAGGTGCCCATAAAATTAATAATGCTATCGGGCAGGCTTTACTCGCTAAACAGCTCGGCGCAAAAAGAATAATTGCGGAGACTGGCGCTGGGCAACATGGTGTGGCCAGTGCTGCAGCGTGTGCCCGTGTCAATCTGCCATGCAGGGTATATATGGGAGCAGTAGACATAGAAAGGCAGGCCCCCAATGTGGATCGTATGCACAGGCTTGGAGCAGAAGTTTTTCCGGTTGAGACGGGCGATAAAACTCTGCGGGCAGCGATCGATGAAGCTTTAAGGGAATGGGTGAGCGATCCTGCTGGAATATACTATTTACTAGGTTCTGCCGTTGGCGCTCACCCTTATCCTTATCTTGTTCGAGAGCTCCAATCTGTTATTGGGGAGGAAGCGAGAGCCCAGATGGTGGAGAGTGCGGGTGGCTTACCCCATGCTGCGTTTGCCTGTGTTGGTGGAGGATCGAATGCGATTGGTCTCTTCTATCCTCTATTAGGCGATACGCAAATTGAGTTAATCGGTGTCGAGGCCGGTGGTACAGGGGATAAGTTAGGACAGAATGCTGCGACACTCGCGACTGGCACACCGGGTGTTTTACAAGGAAGCTATTCGATGATTCTTCAGGACACTGACGGTAACGTTCAGGAGACCCACTCCATTTCAGCGGGGCTCGACTATTCAGGTGTTGGTCCTGAACATGCTTTTTTGCAGACGATCGGGCGCGTAACTTACGTGGCTGTTAATGACAATGAGGCCTTAGAGGCACTGGAAGAACTTTGTGAAACTGAAGGTATTCTGACAGCGCTTGAGACAGCACATGCATACGGCTATGCAAAAAAATGGGCGCAAGATAACCCCGGTAAACGGATTCTTATTGGTAATTCTGGAAGAGGTGATAAAGATATGCCCACGCTTAGACAATATCCAGCAAGGACAAAAGTTAATGTTGCCATATGAAAGGATAAGTCACGCGATAGGCGATAGTACTGCAAAGGGCAATACAGCTCTTATACCTTTTATGACGGCAGGTTACCCTGAGCCCGAAGCATTCATTGATACTTTGCGTGCTGTTGCATCGGTTGGAGATGTAGTAGAAATTGGTGTGCCATTTTCTGATCCTATGGCAGATGGTATGACCATTCAGCGTTCTAGTTTTTCAGCGATCGAAAATGGGGTGACCTTAAATTGGATTTTTGAGCAGCTTGAGCAAAGTGGAAATGATATCGAAAGTCCGCTTGTCATGATGTCCTACCTTAATCCTCTTCTTGCATTCGGCTATGACAAGCTAGCTAAACGAGCACGGGATACGGGTGTTTGCGCGTTTATTGTCCCGGATTTACCTTTTGAAGAATCAGAAGAAATAAGATTAACGCTGGAAGCGCATGGCGTGGGCCTTATTCAGCTGGTAACCCCTGCAACCCCAGACAATCGCTTGAAAATGCTTTCTGAAGTATCGCGAGGTTTCTTGTACGCAGTTACGATTACCGGAATTACTGGTGGACACTCCGGTCTACCGAATGATTTAGCGGATTACCTCGATAAAGTGTCTTCTGTCTCATCATTGCCAGTATGTGCTGGATTTGGCATTCGTTCTGCCGCCGATGTGATCAACGTAGGACGTCACGCAGCTGGAGCAATTGTTGGTTCAGCCCTTGTAGAGGTTCTTGAGCGTGAAGAAGATCCCGCGACCTTCTTGCGGAATTTAAGGTGAGGAAAGTTACATCGGCAGACTCTATCGTTACGATTAATCACTATAAGAACCTTCTAGCCAGTGAGGGAATTACGGCTTTTCTAAAAAATGAACATTTTGGTTCGATAATGGGAGAAATACCTTTCCAGGAGATTTGGCCGGAATTATGGATACAGAATGACTTTGACTACGACCGGGCGCTGGAGTTAATTGAGGGCGGTAAATTTTCAGAAGAGGTTCCGGCTACTGTATGGACATGTAACACGTGTGGTACTAAGAATGAAGGCCAGTTTTCTGCGTGTTGGAGCTGCAGTCAGGTAGACGAATAGGTATATTCTGACCATCCTGATTGTCAGCTGCTTTGTAATACCGTACCAAGTAGAGGTTTTCCAGCTGCCGCGCCGCGCAGGATGTTGGTCACTTTTTCTGTGTGCATTGGTTGGCTAATCAGAAAACCCTGTGCAATATCACAATTGCAATTCTTTAAAAAATCGAGTTGTGGGATCGTTTCAACACCTTCGGCGGTTACCTCAATGTCAAGACCGCGCGCTATAGCGATGGCTGTCTTCACAGCTCTTTGGTTGCTAGTGTTGGTCGTGACGTCCTGAATCAAAGACTGATCCAAGACGAAACTGTCAATTCCACCCGCCTCAAGCGAGTTGACGGATACGTCACGAACACCAAAATGGTCGAGTGACAGCCGGACACCCAACTTCCGCAAGTTGTGGAGAGTTTTTAATTCGATTGAACGTTGGCGGACAATGTGACCCTCAGGCATCTCAACTTCCACACAGCCCGGGTCAATTGCATTATTAGTAATGGCTTTATAGACGGTATCTACCAGCCTACCCTGCTTCAGCTGCTGTTGAGAGATGTTGATGGTCATGGAAAGGTCCGGCATATTGAATTTGTTTTGCCAAGATGCCAGGTTTGTCAGTGCAGTATTGATAACCCATTCACCCGCCGAATGTATCAACCCGGTCGATTCCAAAATAGGTAGAAACTTAGCTGGCATCAACAAGCCGTGACTTGGATGTTGCCAGCGTAATAAGGCTTCAAGGCCGAGAAGCTTGCCAGTTTTCACATCGATCCGAGGTTGGTAATGTAAAAGAAACTCGTCCCGGATTAAGGCATGCCGCAATCCAAATTCGAGTTTCTCTAACTGCCGTAAATTTTCGTTAAGCGCAGCAGAATAATATTCAAATCGACTGCCTCCACGACTTTTTGCGCGTTGCATAGCGGATTCTGCGGCTTTTATGAGCCAATCAGCAGTACTCGCATGCTTGTCTGGATAGACGACAATACCGATACTTGGTGTTATGTAGACTTCACTTCCATCGACTTCATATTTATCGGCTAGGACAAGAACGAGTTTTTGTGCTGCTGAAGCGGCGTTAGAGGGCTCGTCAAGATCTTCGAGGCAAACAATGAACTGGTCAGAATCCTGCCGACTACAAAAATCACCGACACGTAGGTTTTTAGCGAGGCGAGAACCAACCTGCTGGAGGAGTTTGTCACCAGTGTCATGCCCTAAAGTATCGTTAATCGATTTAAAGCGATCAAGATTTAGGAATAAGACCGCTAGTAGGCGGTCATGACGCTGGGCCCGCCCCATCGCTTTTTGTAACTGGTTGGTAAACATCTGGCAGTTAGGCAGTTTGGTAAGTGGATCAAACTGCACCTGTTTTTCAAGGTGGGCAGCATGTTGAACGCTATCCGTAACATCACGAAAGGTGATAATGCCACCTATAAGGTGATTTGCATGGCTGTATAGCCCGCGGCCACTGGTGCTAAGAATGATATCGCCTTGATGAGGGACTAGATAAGCACCGAGTTGCTCGGAGAATTGTTCTCCTCTGCACGCTTTTGTGATTGGAAGGTCGTTGTATTCAATTTCTCTAGCGCCGTCCGGGCTTACGCAACAAAATGTGCTTGCCCACCTGTTTGTTAATGGTTGTCGCGCTGCAAGTCCGAGCATTGAGCGCCCTGCAGGACTCATAGACAGAATACGGCCGTTGCAGTCCACAAGCATTCCACCTTCATTAACGCTGGTGAGAATAGCAAGAGCTGGCCTATCTGTTTTGCGTAGCTCTGCGAACAGGCGTTGGCGGTTAATGGTGTCTTCGATAGTCGAATTGACTTCTAGGTGGCTAGAGCCATCTGAACAGATGTAGGCTTGAGCGCCAGCTTGAACAGCGGCGATACCAAGGTGTTCAGTTGCACGTACTGTGATAGCGACAATTGGTATACAGTTTGATGCTTCCAAAATATGGTCAAGGGCGGTACAGACATCATCAAGTCTGTTCGGTGTTTCGAACAAAATAAGATCGACAGGGTGCGGTGCTTGTTTAGGCAACGTCAACTTTCGTCGTCTAATCAGTTCTTTGCAGCAGGAATACGTTTTAAGCTTTTTACCGAATGCAGCAGAATGTTTACTGTTCCCGAGGTACAGAATCGAATGCCCTGCCATCTATTTTACGCTGCCTTCACTCGCAATTTAAGCTCCTGACCCTGTGCGGATTTTACTTTATAGCCGCGAAGTTATTTCAATCCGGTAGTTGTTCTAAGATTACCATTAGGGGAATTGTTAGGTTTTGCCGAGGTCTCGAATATGATAACAGAATGCAAGTGACATCGATTAAGGTATCAATAAATAAGGTCTTGGTATTTAGAGGCCGAGTCCAATGCACCGAAATTAGGCAGGACATTTTGCTATTCTCATTAGTACGAATAAGAGTGCTAGCGGTTAATGCGGAAAAAGTAAGGATCCCATGCAACGTTTTGTAAGGAGCATCGTTTTATTAGTTACCGGATGCATCAGCGTCGTGATTATTGGTGTGCTATTGGCTCTATTCTTTTTTGAGCCTAATGATTTCCGTGATCGGGTTACTTCTATAGCGAAGAAACAGATTGGCCGCGAACTCGTTCTAGGCGATATTGACTTGAAGCTCTTCCCCTGGATAGCGATCGAGATTGGGCGGACAGAGCTGGGCAATCCAGAAGGCTTTTCAGAGGGAGTATTTCTGAGTTTTGAGGAAGCTTCTTTTAGTGTCAAGTTAATACCACTTGTTTTGAGGCAAGAAATTCAGGCGGGGAAAATCACACTTAATGGGGTTGAGGTCAATCTTGAGGTTGCTTCGGATGGGATGGATAACTGGCACGACCTTATAAGTAAAGAAGTGGAGCAGGACTCAGTTGATCCTGTAATTGCGGATTTTGATGTCGGAAAAGTTGTCCTAATCAATGCGGCTATTTCTTATTCTGATATGAGCGCAGGGGCTTTTTATGAGGTTGCTAATTTGTCGGTTGAAACCGGAAGGATCGCCGCAAATACGCCATTTGGAGTTACTGGACAGTTCGATGTGAGTTCGGGTGCTGATGGCATCAATGGTCATTTGAGGGTGGATTCTGAAGTGACGATCGAACCTGCCGCTCTGATATTGGAAGGATCGAATATATCTGGCAGTATTTTAGGCGTGCTGGTGGACCCGATAGCATTCGAGTTTGATTCACGAAAGGTTGCTGTTGATCTGGCTGCGGAGCAGGTTTCTCTTGGTGATATGGATTTAAATTTACTTGGGGTCACGATAGCGGCGACTTTTGAACCTTTTTCTTATGCTGACCTGCACGGGCCCAAGGTTGGCATCAGTATTGACGACTTCTCCGTTATAGAACTTATGGGTAAGGTCGCAGGTCCAACGCTAGAGTTATCAGATTCAAGCGCGTTGCAGCATGTGTCTATCTCAGCCAACGTATTGCTTAGTGAAAAACATATTCAACTAAGCACCATGTCGGTGAATATTGACGATTCACACATTACAGGTGATATGGAACTGCCTTTAACACCAACAGGACAGGTACTATTCGATTTTCAGGCTGACGCCATCTCCATGGACCGTTACTTGGTATTCGCAGGTGACGGCTTCGCGAAAAGCGATTCAGCGAGTGATATTGAGATACCAACGGCTCTAATTCATAAGCTCTCTGTCGATGGGCGCTTGGGCATCAAGGAAATCGCAGTGGCAGGCCTTGAGGCCAGTAATATAGAAGTTACGGTAAACAGTAGTCATGGTAGATTACGTATAGCTACCTTGGTCACTGGTTTTTACGATGGTAGGTATACTGGTGACCTTACTATAGATGTATCGAAAGAACTCCCCGTCCTATCAGCAAGCCAGCATATTGAGAATGCAAATGTAGGTGCACTGTTATTGGCTTTAGCCGATATTGATGATATTTCCGGCACAGCGAAGGCTAGCGCAGCGGTTCTTGGGAGCGGCCACACGCTACCCGAAATTATTGACGACTTAGCCGGTCAGGTATCGTTTGAGTTGGTAGATGGCGTATGGGAAGGAACCGATATTTGGTATCAGCTAAGAGCGGCGCGGTCCCTTTTTAGGCAAGAAGTTCCGCCAAAGCCAACGTTGCCAGTGAGAACTCCATTTTTGTCGGTTGAAGCGACAGGCAGTATTGATAAAGGAGTATTCGCTAATAATGATTTTTCTGCGGTCCTGCCCTTCTTGGAGTTGAGTGGAGGGGGGGAAGTAGATCTCACAACGACGGAAATCGACTATTCCCTGGAAGTGAATGTTGTGGAACGATCTGATTTGCTGGCCGGTGATTGGGCCGATGTTTTGGCTGATTTCCAGGATACGGTTGTGCCAGTGAAAATTACCGGCTCATTGGAGTCTCCGGAGATTCGCCCGGATATTGAGCAGATATTTAGAGCACGGGTCGAAGAAAGCGTAGAAGAGACTAAAGAAAAACTGCGTGATCGGGTACTAAAGCAGCTATTGGGGGATGGAGAGGAAGAAGATGGCGGTGAAGAGAGTGTAAAAAAGTTAGGTAAGGATCTTCTTAAGAAACTATTTAATAACTAAGCTATCACCAGCTCCTGCAGTGCCGTTCTAAAGGATATGTCAGAGACGAGGTCTACTGTGAAACCTATAATTTACGAAAAGGTGCTTAATTGGTTTGATGAGCATGGTAGGAAGAACTTGCCTTGGCAACAGAATCCCACACCCTTTCGTATATGGGTCTCGGAGATTATGCTCCAGCAGACTCAGGTATCGACAGTAATTCCCTACTATCAACGCTTCATGCAGGCGTTTCCTGATATAAGGCAATTAGCGTCAGCAAATATGGACAATGTGCTTCATTACTGGTCTGGTTTAGGTTACTACGCTAGGGCAAGAAATATGCATAAAGCCGCTCGCCTAGTTTGTAGTGAGTATGGAGGGAAAATTCCTACGGACCTAAATACGCTGGTGTTATTGCCTGGTATAGGGCGCTCGACCGCCGGAGCGATCCTATCTTTATCTGGTGACGGTCCGTATCCAATTCTTGATGGTAATGTTAAACGGGTGTTGTCGCGGTTTTATGCAGTAAAAGGGTGGCCCGGTAAGTCAGCCACAGCGAAGAAACTCTGGACTTTGGCAGAACACAATACACCAAACTCCCGTGGTGCTGATTACACTCAGGGCATAATGGATTTGGGGGCTACTGTTTGTACGAGAAGCCGGCCACTTTGTAGACAATGCCCGCTGCAGCGCGAGTGCTTGGCGCATGTGACCGGGAAGGAAAAAGCATTTCCGGAGCGACGACCAAAGAAAATAAAAGCGCAAAAATCAACAAACATGCTACTTGTCAGGCATAGGGCTAAAATTTATTTGGAAAGACGTCCGAGAGAGGGAATTTGGGGGGGGCTATACAGTTGTCCAGAGGTAGAATCGGAGGACCAAATTCCTATTTGGATTAGAACAGTATTCAATAGTGAAGTGGCTAGCATAAAGGCAGTTTCTATGATGAGGCATAGTTTCACTCATTTCGATCTAAATATTCATCCATTTGTTGTTCGTCTGAGTATAGGACAAGCTGCTATTCCAGAGGAACTAGGCAGTATTTGGTATGAGCCTGGTTCTATGGCTAAGATTGGGATTGCAGCACCCATCACTGAGCTAATTCGGGCGATCACGGCTGAATGATGTATCGTAAACAGAGTTATGTCGGTTCGTGAGATAACATATTAAACGTATGATTGAAGGCGTCCATGATATTTATGCCATGTGGTTGTTAAATCCATTTGTCAATTATCCAAAGGGGTCAAGATGTCTAGAATTGTGAATTGTGTGATGCTTAAAACGGAAGCGGAAGGTCTCGATTTTGCTCCATACCCTGGGGAACTTGGTGAGAGGATTTATGAGAGTGTGTCCAAAGAAGCATGGCAGCGTTGGCTAGCCCACCAGACTATGCTCATCAATGAATACCGCTTGACACCGATTGAACCTGAGGCACGTAGTTTCCTTGCTAAAGAAATGGAAAAATATTTTTTTGGCGGAGGCTCTGAAACACCCGCTGACTTTGTGCCAGAGTAGCCTAGCTTACAGGTAATTCTGTCGTCTTTGTTACCGTCCTTATTGCGACGCTGGAATTCACTCTTGCAACGCCGGGCAGGCGAGTCAGTGCTTGGTTATGGAGTCGCTCAAAATCTGCCATATCCGAAATAACTACGCGAAGTAAATAATCAAATTCCCCAGTCATTAGGTAGCACTCCATAACCTCTGGGATATTCTGGACCTCCTTCTCGAAAGCAGCTAGATCACTTTGGCCTTCCCTGCTCAAAGCAATTTGGACAAAAATGGTGCCCGTCAGTCCGATTGCTTTTTGGTTGAGTAGTGCGACATAGCGTTCTATAAGGCCTTCTTCCTCCAGTGCACGAACGCGCCGTAGGCAGGCAGACTCAGAGAGATTGACTATAGAAGCAAGCTCCACATTGCTTATCCGACCATACTTTTGCAGGGCTAGGAGCAAGGCTTTATCAAAACGATCCATCTTCATAGCAGAAAATTCGAAAAAAAGATAAATATAAGCAATTATATGCGATATTTTTATAATAAAGATACTTATTCAGCAATAGAATTGCGTGATGAAGTCTTTATGCTGTGGGTAATAGTTTTCATTCTATTCGAGAGGAGTATTTCCATGAGAGTCGGAGTGCCCAAGGAAATTAAAGTTTTGGAGTTTCGTGTTGGTATGTTGCCAGCAGGTGTTGCGGAGCTGGTGCATGATGGGCATGAAGTTTTTGTCGAAACCAATGCAGGTATCGGTATTGGTATGACTGACGCAGATTATGAAGCTGCAGGTGCCACTATCCTAAATACTCCGAAAGAAGTATTTGAAACTGCTGAGTTGGTTGTAAAGGTCAAGGAACCACAACCTGAAGAATGTCAGATGCTGCGGACAGGCCAAGTACTGTTTACCTACCTGCATTTGGCGCCTGACCCTGAGCAGACGGAAGCCTTAGTCGAGTCGGGTGTAACAGCGATTGCCTATGAAACGGTGACGGCGGTCGATAATTCATTACCGCTCCTGAC